>OFLV01000017.1_pt1 | contig 205099 bp, 177 predicted proteins | sample 1540901 | NCBI WGS metagenome assembly OFLV01 (sample SAMEA4413050, study PRJEB24355) | metagenome | biome: human; feature: gut; material: faeces | place: United Kingdom | collected 2010
CGGGGAATCAGCGCGCCAATGTGAGGATCGCGGCCGAGCGGATCAAGGAGGTCGCCGTCGACCATGAGGTCGTCGTGGCTCACGGCAACGGCCCCCAGGTGGGGCTGCTGGCCTTGCAGTCGACGGCCTACCAGGAAGTCGGCATCTATCCGTTGGACGTGCTGGGCGCTGAGTCCCAGGCCATGATCGGTTACATGATCGAGCAGGAGCTCGGCAATGTCATGCCCAAGGAGCAACAGATCGTCACCATGATCACGATGACGGTCGTCGACGCCGATGATCCAGCCTTCGACAACCCCACCAAACCGATCGGTCCGGTCTACGACAAGGAGACTGCCGAAAAGTTGGCAGCCGAGAAGGGGTGGTCCATCGCTGCCGACGGTGAGTACTACCGCCGAGTGGTGGCATCCCCGCAGCCGCGTAACATCGTCGAGCAGAAAGCCATCCGTCAACTGGTCGACTCCGGTGTCCTTGTCGTGTGTGCTGGTGGCGGTGGCATTCCCTGCGTGTTCGATGAACAGGGCAACCTTCACGGCGTTGAGGCTGTCATCGACAAAGACTTGGCTTCGGCTGAGTTGGCGGTACGAGCTGAGGCTGATCTGCTCGTCATTGCCACCGACGTTGACGGCGTCTACGAGAACTGGGGCACCCCCGATCAGGCGTTCATCAAGGAGATGCGCGCTGAGGACGCCCTGAATGCGAGGTTTGCGGCGGGGTCGATGGGGCCGAAGGTACGGGCAGCCTGCAATTTCGCCCTGGCTACCGGAAAGCGTGCCGTCATTGGCTCCCTCGAGGACATTCGCGGGCTTGTTGACGGCACCTGTGGGACGGCGATCGTCTCTGACTCACCCGGAGACGTCGAGCTTCACTGATCAGTTCACGCACGAGTGCCGCAGACGTGGATGTCTGCGGCACTCGTGACAATTATGGACGTTCCTCGATGGTTCGGGCGTCGATGAGGTTGAGTCTCATGATCTTTCCGATCAGGCCACGCGCAGTAAACAACACCGAGATGGCCTCGACGACCAGGACGGTTGTTCCGATAGTCGCCAGGATGCTGAATCTGGTGTTGGCGAGCTGGGAGCACATGAAGGCCACACCGATGACGAGGCTGTGACGTCGGCCTGCGGGTAGTCCACGGGGTGTGGTCCAGGCCAGGTGGGCCGTCCCCATCCCGGGAGAGACGCCGAGGCGTCCAGCCATGGCAATGATGACGTAGACGAGGTTGAGAGCCACGAGAAGCGGTGTCCCGTAGGTTTCCATGGCGTCTTCGGCGGCAGTCTTGTTCTCGGGGTTGTTGTAGAGCAGGACCATGCCGATCGCGGCTGTGATGCCCATCGCTGCGATGTCGATGAGGACGACCCACCAGACGTCAATGAGGAGGGCGAGGAACCGCCGTCCTTTGGTGACTGCGCGCGACTTGTCGGCTTGCTTCTCCATCTTCTCGGGGGTTTGCGAGAAGTGTGGGGCAAAAGTCGTGGTGAGGACGCCGAAGATGCCGCCAAGGGTGTTGGTGATGAGGTCGTTGATGTCAGCGACGCGGTATTGGCAGTTGGATATGAACCAGTTTCCGGTGTACTGGGTGAGCTCGATGGCTAGGGAGGTTCCGAAGCCGAACAGCACCGCGCTCCAGGGGCGCATCCGGAGCAGTCGGACTGCGTAGAAGCCCAGTGGAAGGAAGAGGGCGACGTTGAGCACCATTTGCATCATCGAGGAGCTGGTGAGCACCTCCATGACGGGTGCACCGGCGAAGTGGTGGGCCATGTCACGGAAGTACTCGGTGGGATCGAGGATGAAGTGACGCGGATGGGATGCGCAGTATTCGTCGGACAGTGGCGGCACTGGGAAGATCGCGAAGGCGATGAGCGCGCTGACATACACGAAGTTGGTGAAGATCAGCACCATCCGTCCGAGAGAGGGTGCGCCGAATCGCCTGAACTGGTGGATGAGCACGGGGACGAACGCGACGACGCTGATGCCTACGCCAATGAGCACCGAGATGAGTGATTTTTCGAGCATGGGGCCTTCCGATGATGAGCGATGGTCAACATTGCAGGTCGAGGTGTCGTCGCGCATCCTCCTGCGGGACGAAAACCGAGTTCGACATGGGTTATGGCCTAGGGCCCGAGTTGACGAGGCTGATATGATAATGGGAACCAGTATCAGAAAGACTCGAGTATGACGAACAGGAAGATTATGAAGGTCAGGAACTCCTTGCGAGCCCTCAAGAATCAGCCCGGCTCCCAGGTGGTGCGCCGCCGTGGCCGCGTTTATGTCATCAACAAGAAGAACCCGCGGATGAAGGTTCGTCAGGGCTGAAACGGTGCCAGCTGCCTCGGGCGACGGCCGGAAATGAGTGATCGCCCGTCTCAATCTGAGGCGGGTGATCACTGTGTCACGACATTATTGCGCGCGTGTCGTGGTGGCCTTCGTGTCGACGAGATGAAGATGCATGACCTTGGCTATGATGCCCCGCTCGTCCCACAGCACCGAGACGGCCTCAAGGAACAGGATGATGATGCCGATCGACGCGAACATGCCAACCCATGTCTTGCCGAGAACCGAGAGGATGAAGGCCGCACCGATGACGGAGGTGTGAACTCGTCCAGACGGGTGCCCATCCGCGTCAACCCACGCGAGACGCATGGCGTTGGTTCCTGGGGAGGAACCGAGGCGTCCTGCCACTGAGATGATGACGTAACCGATACTGATGGCCAGGAGGAGTGCGGTGCCGATCGGTTTGGTGGCCGACTCGATGGCCGGCTTGTGAGCGATATCGCTGAGCTCGTACAGCGCGGTGCCGGCCACGAAGAGGCCCCATCCGATCCCGTTGAGGGCGCTCACGCAAATGACATCGATGAGCAGGGCGCAGAATCGCCGCCCTCTTGTTGTCGGCTTGGGCTCACCCGGAAGCTTGCGCTCCTTGCGAGTTTTGATGACGAGGGTGGGGATGAGGAGGATTACGAGAATGGCGATGGCAATGAGGCCAAGGATGAGCTGTTGGCTGGCCATGAGATGTCCTTCCTCGTCATGGGGCGATGATCGGGATGGAATCCACCGTGCCAGTGGAGCGGGTCATCAGGCATCGTGCTGTGGTACCAAAAGCGAGTGGTACACGGGTTTGACTGTAACGGTAGCAGGAGACAGTACGATCGCCCGTCCTTTCCGGAGGGGCGATCGTGGCTGTGTTTCAGGATTACTGAGACGTCAGTCGTCGTCTCCAGCCTTCTTGGTGGCCTCGACGACAGCCTCTTCGGTGACGTCGGGGTGTTCCAAGCGCCACTGAGCCTGCCAGGCCGCGCCGATGATACCGGCTCGGTTGAACAGCTGGGCCGGGACGATCGGGGTCTCTAGGTTGAGGTACTTGAAGAACTTTTCGTGGTCCTTGGAGACACCGCCGCCGACGACGAAGAGGTCGGGAGAAAACAACATCTCGACGACCTCGTAGTAACGCTGCAGGCGCTTGGTCGCCCAATCCTTGTAGGATATCTTCTTGCGGTCCTTGACCGAGGAGGCGGCGCGCTTCTCGGCGTCATGGCCGTCGATCTCAAGATGGCCGAGCTCGGTGTTCGGCAGCAGGATGCCATTGTTGATGACAGCAGACCCGATGCCAGTGCCCAGGGTGGTGAGGATGACGACGCCCGGGACACCCTTGGCTGCACCGTAGTGGACCTCACCCAGGCCAGCGGCGTCTGCGTCGTTGAGGACGGTCACGGGGCGGCCGAGGGCATCACTGATGTAGTCCTCGGCGTGCAGGCCGGCCCACCCCTGGTCGAGGTTGGCGATGAAGGGGATGACGCCGTGGCGTGCCGGGGCGGGGAAGGAGATGCCAACCGGTCCGTCGCCAATGGTGGGGGCGAAGTTGTCGACGATCTCGCGCAGCACGGCGACGACGTTCTTCGGGGACGACTTCCCAGGGGTGGGGATGCGAAGTCGCGGTTCGGCAAAGTCTCCGATGTCGAGGTCAACCGGGGCTCCCTTGATCCCGGAGCCGCCGACGTCAATTCCCAGCACGTTGCTCATGGTTGACAAGCGTAGTGGTTGCCAGTGGGAGGAGTGGTGGCGCAGAGGGCAGATGGCTATTGACCGTGAGCGGTATTGGCGGTGGAGTCCGTTCTGACGCCGTGGGGTCGAGCCGGGATGTCGGGCGACCTTGCACCGATGGGTTCGTCGGAGGAGACAGCGGGTGCGGTCGCCGGGTGCTCCGTCGGGGACAGCTCTCGAGCGCGTGCGGCACGGGTGCGGTCCATCTGCCCCATGACGAAGGTCCGGGCATCAGAGGCGTCGAGGTGGGAACACGACACCGTCACCGGACCCGACGAGGTGTGCACGTAGACGTCAGCGAGGCCCAGTCGACGCTGCAGCGGCCCCTGTGCCAGCCGTACTGACTGCGATCGGGCATGCGGGACGATGCTCAGGGTGCGGTTGAACAGCCCCTTTCGGGTCACGACGACCTCGTCGTCAAACCCCCATGCGATGACCGTCTGGTCGAACCAGCGGAACCACCGGGCACGTTTCGGGATTCCGTTGAGATGCACCGAGTCCAGTCGGAATCCGGGCCATAACGCGTCGAGGGCGGCGCGGACCTGCTCGTCGTCACCAATGGGCAGCAGAACTGTTGACTGTTCGACATCCGACAGCCCGGCACCGCCGAGCACCGTCATTGTGATACGAGAGACTCCGAGTGGACGCCACAGCAGCGGAGTAGACACCTCCACCGCCTGCACCCTACGGACGGGGACGGTGCGCGTCGTCAGGCTGGTGAGACCGTGAACCGCCTTGAGGGCACCTCCTGACCTCAGCAGGGAGAATTTCCACGCGGCGTCGAGCTGTTTCCACACCACACCGATCATCGTCAGCAAGAGGGCGAGGATGGCGGCAACACCAAGCGGCTGGTCGTTGGCGACGCTGATGACGATCGACACGATCAGGGCCAGCAGCTGGATGAGGAAGGTCATCGACAGGAACCCGGCGACGAGGGCTCGCTTGGCCGTGACACTGACGATCTCGTGCTCATCGCGGCGTCGATCCCACCACTGAGAGCCGACGCCGTCGCCCGCTCTGCCAGCATGGGACTGGGCAGCGTCATGATGGGCCCGAGAAATGAGCAGGTCGCGCAGTTCGTAGGCCTCGTGACGCTTCAGAAACTCGATCTTCTTGGAGCTGGACGCCCCGACGTCAATGTTGAGGCTTGCCAGACCGACAATCCGGGCGGCGAAGGGCTGGACGACGTCGACCCCTTGGATCTTGGACAAGGCCAGCCGGTCGGATTCGTGGGTGATGAAGCGGTGCTCGATGCGCACCTCCTCCTCGTCGATGTGGAATCTCGTGGTCGCCCACACGAAGGCGCCGACAACGATCTGCAGGATGGCCACGATGACGACGATGCTGCCGCCGATTCCGAGGTCGCGGAGGGACAATGACATCAAGTCCCTGCCGTCCTCGAGCAACTGCTTGAGCAGGATGAAGGCCGCGGCAGCAATGATGATCCAGCCGCGCACCAACGGGGTCGCCCAGTGAGGGCGCCTCTCCACGGCCTCCGCGGAGGCAGGTTGCCCGGCCACCGGGGCGGAGGGAATGACGATGTCGGTTCGGCCCTCCTCACGGGGCTGCTCCTCCGGGGTCACAGGGCCGCGTCCTTCTCCTCAGCCATTTCCGTGATCCGTTCACGCAGGGCTTTGGCCTCCTCGGCAGGCAGACCGTCAATGGAGGCGTTGGTCGCCATGGCAGCGGTGACGAGTTCCACGGATGCCACACCCCAGTGCCGATCGAAGGGGCCAGCGTTGATCTCGACGGCTTGCATTCGACCGTAGGGGACGATGACCAAGTTGCGGAACCACGGCCCGGAACGGATGCACAGGTCGCTTCCGCGTTCGCACCAGCCCATGGCTGCGACGACGGGTGGCATCCGCGAGAATCGCCATCCGGTGAAGGCCAGGCCGACGACCGCCGCGATGACACCGGCCCACCAGGTGACGAAGATCCCCAGCACGACGGCGAGGGCGACCGTCAGGATGCCCCAGGTCAGACAGACCATGAGCCTCTTGACGGTCACGAATTTCGGGGAGACCGGATGCCATTCGCCTCCGGGAGGGCTGAAGAGTTCGTCCACGTCATAGGACCCTAACAAGGGATGATGTCAGCCCCAAAGCATATTTTGGGGCTGACATCATCCGCGTGCATGCCATGGCGACTTCATGCACGCTCACCATCGGGGTGACGAATACCCCACGAACGAGGACTCGTCGAAGATCGGGGTCCGCTCCCAATCTCACCGACCACCGGTGGCGTGGGCATTGACCTCGTAGGAGGTGTTGGTGGCCTCGAAGAAATTGACCAGCTGGAGGGTGTCATTGGCCGTGGCCATCCATTTCGCCGGGTTGGCGACGCGGTACTCCGGCTCGAACCCGAGCTCCTCCAGACGACGATCTGCCAGGTACTTGACGTAGTCATTGACGTAATCAGCATTCATTCCGAGGATGCCGCGGGGGAGCATGTCGCGGTTGTACTGCTCCTCCATGGACACCCCCTCGACGATCATGTCGTGGATCTCGGTCGCGAACTCCTCGGTGGCGACCTCCGGGTTCTCCTCCAACACCGTCAGGATGAGGTTCATGCCGAATTTCAGGTGGAGGGACTCGTCGCGGACCACCCAGTCGATGAGGGAGCCGAAATTGCGCAGCAGGTTTCGCTGTCGGAAGGACAGCGCGACCATGAACCCGGAGTAGAACCAGATGCCTTCGAGAATGATGTTGTAAGCCACCAGGTTGCGCACGAAGTCCTGCTTGCCCTCGACAGTGGTGATGTCGAGGGTCTGCTCGGTCATCCGCTTGATGAAGGCCACCTCGAAGGACTCCTTGCGGGCCATCGACGGGACGTGGACGTGGGAGCGGTAGGCCTCGTCGCGGTCGATCGGGAAGGTCTCGAGGACATACTCGAATGCCATGCAGTGGTTGGCCTCCTCCCACATCTGCTTGGCCAGGTAGAGGTGGCACTCGGCCGCATTGACGTAGGGGTAGACCCCGAAGGCCAACGCCTTGTTGACCAGCAGCTCGTTGGGGTTGAAGTAGCTCATGAGGTGGGTTAAGGCATGGTGCTCATCAGGAGTCATCCGGCTGAAGTCGGCGAGGTCCTCATCGAGCTGGATCTCGTTGGGGAACCACGTGTTCGCCACGGCCTGGTTGTAGAGGTCGTAGGCCCACGGGTAGATGACGGGCTTGAGCAGCAGCCCTTCGTGGATTCCGGATCCAAGGATCATGGTGTTCTCGCATTCAGTGGGGGGAACGGTCGTCGGTCACTGGCAGGACTCGCACTGCAGGCGTTCCTGGGGGTCCACCGGGCAGGAGGTGCCGTCGACGAGATCGAGGGCCACGACGGGTTCGGCGTCGAGTGCCTCGGTCAGGGGCTTTTCGATGGTCGTGGTGCTGGTGTCACGTCGTGCTGCGGTGGCGAACCCACGACGAGGACCGTTGCGATGTCCGGCAGCCTTGTTGACCGCCACCGTTGACTGCTCGGCGGTGTGACGGGGCAGCATGTGGAGGTAGTAGGTCGTCTTGACGCCCATCCGCCATGCTGCGGTGTAGAGGTCCTCCATGTCACCGACCGACCGGGAGGCCAGGTAGATGTTGCGGCTGATGGCCTGGTCCACCCACTTCTGCGCCCTGGCGGCCACGTTGAGGTAGGCCATTGGATCCAGGGTGAAGGAGGTGCGGTACAGACGTCGCAGAGATGCCGGGATGGCCTTGATCTCGCTGGGATCCCCCTGACGGCGCAGCAATTCCTCGCGCACCTTCTCCCACAGCCCGAGGTCCTTGAGGTCGGCCACCAGGTTGCGGTTGACCTCGAGGAACTTCCCGGCCGAGGTGGCTCGGGAGAACATCTGGGAGAACTGCGGGTCCAGACCCGGCGTCGTGCCAGCGAGCAGGCCGATCGACGCGGTCGGGGCGATGGCCATCAGAGTGGCGTTGCGCATCCCGTGACTCACCTTGGTACGCAGCCCGTCCCAGTCCATCCTCGTCACTCGGTCGACGTCAACGGGAATGCCACGGTCGCGCTCCAGGAGAGCCAGGGTGTCGACCGGGACCATCCCCTTCGACCAGCCGGATCCTGCGAACATCGGGTACGAGCCACGCTCGGTGGCCAGATCAGCGGAGGTGTCGATGGCGTGCCAGCTGATGAATTCAATGACCCGGTCGACGATCTCGCAGGCCTCGGGGGAGTCGTAAGGAATCCGCACCTGCTCGAGCATGTCCGTCAGCCCCATGACGCCCAGGCCGATGGCCCGGTTCTCCACGTTGGATCGCTCGGCCTGAGGCACCGCCGAAGCGGTGATGTCGACGAGGTTGTCGAGGTGGCGCACCGCCAGCCGAGTGGTGGCGGCCAGTTGGTTCCAGTCGATGCGACGTTTCCCGCGCGGCCCGACGAGGTGTCCGGCGAGGTTGACCGAAGCCAGGTTGCACACCGAGGTGTGGTCGCGGTCCTGGGGCAGGCAGATCTCGGTGCACAGATTCGAGGAGTGGATCGTCCCGGTGGTGCTGTTCAACGCGCGGGTATTGACGCTGTCCTTCCACGTCAACCACGGGTGGGATGTCGTCTGCAGACTCACCAGGATGGCTCGGAACTGTTCGCGGGCCGTGGTGCGGTGGAAACGCTTGATGTGGCCGGCCTCGGCCTCGGCGATGTAGTGGGCGTAACGCTTCGAGAAGGCCGACCCGGTGAGCTCGGTGAGATCGGGGGTCTCGGCGGGGTCGAAGAGGTACCAGTCCTCGTCCTTGGCGACGCGTTTCATGAACTCGTCGGAGATCCACACCGCGGTGTCGGCGGTGCGGGTCCGCCGGTACGGGTCACCGGAGTTCTGCCGCAGATCGAGGAACTGCGGGAAGTCCATGTGCCAGTTCTCCATGTAGAAGCACAGTGCGCCGAGCTTTTTGCCTCCGCGGGAGACGGCCCGCAGCGTCGAGTCGATGGTGTGCATGAAGGGGATCGGACCGGTCGACGCAGTGTTGTCGGAGCGAATAGGTGACCCCTCGCAGCGCAGGTCGGACATCGACAGCCCGATGCCGCCGGTGCCCTTGGTGATCCACATGACGTCACGGATCGTCCGGGCGATGTGCTCCAAATCGTCCTCGGTGCGCATGACGAAGCAGTTGGACAGCTGACCAGCCGGGGTGCCCGCGTTGACAAGGGTGGATCCAGCCGCGAGATGACGCAGGTTACTCATCGAGTCGTAGAGGGCGAGGGCAGAGGAGGTGGGATCGTCCTCGGTGAGGCTGAGCCCCATCGCCACGCGCATCCAGAAGTACTGCGGTACTTCCAACGCTCGCTGGTCGGGGGTACGCAACAGGTAACGGTTGACCATGGTGCGCACGCCGGTGAAGCCGATGAGGTCGTCACGGATGGGATCAAGGGCCGTGGCGAGGGCGTCGAGGTCGAAGAGCCGCCCCAGTCGCTCGTCGAGGTGGCCGTCGGCGACGAGTTTGTCGATCGTGCGCGGGAAGCAGGCATGATGGAGGTCTCGCACCCGCTCGGGGCCGGCGTCACCGAGACCGTCGTGGGTGTCGCCGAACACCTCCTTGTACAGCTTCTTGACGGCGATTCGGCTAGCAATGGTGTCGAAGGCGGGGTCGTCCTTGGCATTGCCCAGAGCCACCTGGATGACGGCCTCGTCCAGGGCGTCGGTGGTGATCCCGTCGAACAGGGTGATCTCCACCTCGGCCTGCAGCAGGGTTGCCCGGGCAACGGCGTCGTCGAGCCCACGGGCTGAGTCAATGATGGATGCAGCGACTTCGTTGCCGTCGTAGGGGGCCAGGGATCCGTCGCGCTTGCGGACGCGGATGGTCGAGATGGGGTCGGCGCTCATTGCAATTCCTCCGTGCGATGCCGTAGGCACGCGACCGGGCGGAATGCGGCGGGGACACTGGTCCCCATGAACGCTGCGACACTTCCCGCGAGATCGCGAACCGGGCCCCGCGGTTGCGGGACCACACCTGGCAGGTCTTCGGACTCACGAGCACTTGTTGCCTACTGGCCGTCGCTTCCCATGCCGAAGCACAGTGCATGATGACGGCGGTCGTTCTCGTACACCGCTGCGGGGCAGCTCCGGATTCTCACCGGATTCCCTCTTGGCCCGTGCGAACACGGGAACCATGTGCACTCGCCACTATATGAACGCTGATCAAGGCGAGTCAACGCGAGGCCTGGAGAGCCTTGGGTGTGTGTGGCTGTCCTAGACTTGCGACGTGACGATTCCCGATGACTGGCGGATTGGTGACGCCGAGCGCGCCCGGGCATCGGACATCCTCGACGAGGCATGGACGTTGGGAAAGCTGACTCGCGACGAGCATGCGGAGAGGGTGGAGGCTGCTCTGCAGGCCCGTACCTATGGCGATCTGGGCGGGTTGCTCTCTGACCTTGGCGCGACGGTCGGGAGTGTGGCCGTCCCCGCTCGTCCTGGCCACGGCGAGGTGGTGCGGATCGTCCCCGGTCCGGAGGCTGACCACATGACCTGCATCATGAGCGACACGGTCTGGGCCTCGGGGCGGACGATGGCCAAACTCACCACCGTCACCGGGTTCATGGGGGATCCGTGCTTCGACCTGACCTCCATGCCGTGGGCAAGTCGTCACATCACCATTGACCTGACGATCGTTATGTGTGACGCGACTTTCCTGGTGCCCGACGGGGTGCGCATCGAGGACTCGATGTCGCGAGTGCTCGGAGACCTCACGGTTCGCGGACTCTCCCAGCCGGGGCTGGATGGCCCTGTCCTCACCTTGCGCGGGACGAGCATCCTCAGCGATGTTGACATCCACGGCCCTGGATCCAAGAAGTACGCAAGGCTCAGGAAGAAGTGGAATCGCTGACGGTCGACCGGCGACGGGATCGTCAGTCGTGTCAGCGCCACGCCCCACGGAACCTGGCCGGATGCCATGGGGCGTCCTCGTTGGGAACACCCAGCTCATGGGCGGCACGCAACGGCCAGTTGGTGTCGCGTAGAGCCGCCCGTCCCACCATGATGGCGTCGGCGCTGCCCTTCTCCAGCAGCTCCTCGGCCAGCTGTGGGGTCCAGATCATGCCGACGGTGGCTGTGGGAATATCCGCCTCGGCGCGCACCCGAGCCGCCAGGTCAGCCTGGTAGGCCGGGGCGACGGGGATGGGGGCCGACGAATTGCCTCCTGAGGAGGCGTCGAGCAGATCGACCCCGGCTTTCGCGAAGCGCCGCGACAGTTCGACGGAGTCCTTCACCTGCCAGCCGTCGTCCCGCCAGTCAGTGACCGACAGGCGCGCCAGCAAGGGCATGTCTTCAGGAATGGCCCCACGCACAGCCTTCGCGACCTCCAACGGCAGGCGAACACGTCCGTCGAAGTCACCGCCCCAACCGTCGGTGCGGGTGTTGGACAGCGGCGAGTAAAACTGGTGCAGCAGGTAACCGTGGGCGCTGTGAAGTTCGACGGCGTCGAATCCAGCGTCCACAGCACGCGCGGCGGCGGCGCGGAAGTGGTCGACGACCTTCTCGATGCCGTTCTCGTCAAGGGCGTTGACGGGCAGGCCGACGTACTGCTTGCCGTCAGCAGGGGCGGTGGTCGGACCGACGGGAATCCAGCCGCCCTGCTCAGGGGGTACCACGCTGCCATGGAATCCCGGCCACCACTTCTCGGTGGAGGCCTTCCGGCCGACGTGACCGAGCTGCACGGCGATCTTGCCACCAAGCTCGTGGACGGCATCAGTGACGGTGCGCCAGGCAGCCACTTGGTCGTCATTCCACAACCCGGTGTCAGCAGGGCTGATGCGGCCTTCGGGGCTGACCGCGGTGGCCTCGGCGACGATGAGGCCGAAGCCACCAGCGGCAAAGGACCCGTAATGGATGAGATGCCAGGTGCCCGGGATCCCGTCGTGAGAATCCACCGCGTACTGGCACATCGGTGGTAGCCAGGCGCGGTTGCGAACTGTCAGGCCACGGAGAGTGAGGGGCTGGAACAGCAGAGGTGACGTCATGACTCCATGACACCACGCGTTTCAACCTTCATCCCGTCAATCTCGACCGCCAGCCAGGTTGGCAGCCGTGTCAGACGTGGTGGTGGTAATTCGGCTTCCACTCGCGCACTGAGGTCACCTGGACAGCCGTCTTGGGGTAGGGGTCAGCCTCCAGCAAATGATCGAGAGCATCGCGGTCAGGCACGGTGTAGATAAGCACCGCTCCGCTGCCGTCAGCCAACGGGCCGGCATTGACGAGCTGGCCACGTTCGCGCATGACATCAAGGTTCTCCAGATGGGCCGGGCGCGCGGCCATGCGCTCCTCGGAATGGGCGGGATCATAATGGGTTTCGACGATGAAAACTGCCATGACCCAATGCTATTGGGACATGGACCGGAACTGAAGCGTTGAGAAGGCGTCGGACGTTGACGCGTCATCGTGTGGCATGGGATGCCCTGGGATGCCGCCACAGTGTCGGTGCTTGTCAGATGACGTTTCGGGAAATCAGGGTGGCAAACGTGCGCGGAACCGTCCCACGACGGGAACATTGGGCGCTCAAGATTTTGACACCAGCTCAGCCAACGGTGCACCAGCCGGTCGCAGCCGCGGTGGTGTCGTTGGCCCCAGCACGGATGAACTTGCGAGTCTGGTTGTTCGACAGCGCGTACCCGGTCTGCGGCTGGGCGGTGGACCGGGCGAAGATCGTGCCGGCGACCTTGCCGTCCGTCGTCAGCAGTGGCCCACCCGAGTTGCCCGGACGTACCGTGCCGCGCAGCGAGAGGATCTCGCGGACGACGGTGTCGGTGCCGTAAATGTTCTCACCCCGAGCCATGATCGACCCACGCACGGTGGCGGCCTCGAGGGTGTACGGACCATCAAGTGGGAATCCGGCGACGACCGTCGGATCACCATCCTTGACAGCCGACGCCATTGTCAAGGCTGGGGCATGAAGGTCGGGAACCGCCAACACCGCCAGGTCCATGTCCGGGTCGTAGGAGACGACGCGGGCTTGCAGTCGAGCCCCAGATCCGCCCACCTGCACGGTGACCTGGTTGGACCCGGCGACGACATGGGCGTTCGTCGCCACCCGGTGGCGAGAACTCACCCATCCGGTGCCCTCGGAGGCCCGATCACACCGTGGTGCCCGCGACCGCACCTTGACGATGGATTGAGCTGCGCGCCGCACTCCAGGAGTAGTGACGGTCTCGTCGTCGGGAGCCGGTGCGGGCAGGCTGGGAGCTTCGTCGGCGAAGACCTTCGGGAAGGTGTCAGCAGCTCGGCCGACCAGTCGGGCAGCGGCCTCGTTGACCTCATCCGGGATGACGCGATTGGTCTGGGTGATGACGGATGACTCGTCGATGGCCTCGGTCCATGACGGCGGCAGGATGGGGGAGAGGGCTGTCGCCGCCACCGTGACGACAAGTGCGGTTGCGATGACGTTGAGCACTGAGCCGCCGAAACGGTCCACGTTGCCCAACCCCACCGAGTTGAATGCGCGGTGGATGTGTTGGGCGATGTGGACGCAGATGCCCTGAATGATCTCGGCAATGACGAGGGTGATGCATACCCGCACCGCACCTGCGGCCAGCCAGGTCCAATTCTCGTCGAAGAACTGGTCAGCGACGATGCCGGAGGTCCACAGACCGGCCCACACCCCGAGGACTAACCCGATGAGGCTGGCCACTCCGACGACGGCCCCGCGCATCCACCCGGCGATGGCACGCATGGCGAGGTACACCACGAGGATGACGTCGAGGATGTGCGGCATGGCTCTCCCGTCGGAGGTGGGTGGACGAAGTGACGGATACAGCATCTCAATGGTGCCTTTTGAGGTGGCGATGAGCCAACGTAGGGGACCCGAACGCATTCGACTTCGCGGAATTCGTGGTTATTGGTAGCTTGACGTCATGAGTCATCACGATGGCGAGGACGGGGGCACGCCTGCCCATGACGCGGATTCTGTCCACGACGATCTCGTCATCCTGCTCGACGACGACGGCAACCAGGTTGGGACCGCTCCCCGAGCGACCGTTCACAGCCAGCACACCCCACGACATCTGGCCTTTTCCTGCCATGTCCTTGACGTCGGCGGGCGAGTTCTGCTGACCCGACGAACCCTGACGAAGGTGGCCTGGCCGGGGGTGTGGACGAACACCTGTTGTGGGCATCCGCGGATCGGCGAAACGATCATCGACGCGGCGGTGCGTCGCACTCACCAGGAGCTCGGTCTCGACCTCGATCCGCGTCGGATGCGCGTCGTCCTTCCTGGTTTTTCCTATCGTGCCACCGACGCTGGCGGCATTGTCGAGGACGAGCTGTGCCCGGTCGTCGTTGCCCGGTTGTCCCTTCCCGAGGAACTCGTCGAGCTGAATCCTGACCCGGACGAGGTCGAAGAGGTCACCTGGGTGGGCTGGCAGGACATGTACGGCCTGGCGCGATCGATGCCGGCCCTGCTGAGCCCCTGGGCGGTCGAGCAGATGCTCGAGTTCGGTCCGGAACTGCCCGTCGTGCGCTGAGCCTCACACCGAGGTCAGCACCTCGCCGTGATCAGGCCAGGCGGCCAGCATGGACGCCGACACATGGCAGACGACGAGACGTCCGGGCGCGTCGACGGCGATGAGGCCTCCCGTGGCTGGTGCGCCGTCGGTGACTCGTGACGAGACCTCGTCGGTGAGGGCTCCCATGGCCGCGTGGTTGACGGGTTCACCTGCCAGTCTCATACGAGCATCCACCTCGTGGGCCACCACTCCCTGCAAGAAGGCCTCGCCGTCACCGGTGCAGGAGACGGCCACGACCCCATCCCGGGCGAAGGTACCGGCCCCGACGATCGGGGAATCACCGATGCGACCTACTGACGACGCGACGATCCCGCCCGTAGACGTCGCAGCAGCAAGATGACCGTGATAGTCCCGGGCGACCGCCCCGACTGTGCCATGCCTCGGGGCCTGGTGGCGTCCGGCAAGTACCCGTTCCAGCTGTTCCCGGCGAGCGTCAGTCACGAAGTATTCCGGGGGCTCGACCTCCAGACCCCAGCCTCGGCAGACCTGCTCAGGGGGGTCGCACAGCAGGACATGGGGCGACATGGCGAGGATGGCCCGGGCCAGACGAATCGGGTTGCGGGCATGACGTGAACAGCACACCGCCCCAGCACGCCCGTGGCCGGTCATGACGGCGGCGTCAGTCTCAACCGTCCCCTTCGCGGTGAGGACCCCACCCCGTCCAGCATTGAAGAGCGGATCGTCCTCCATCGCCACGACCGAGGCTGTGACGGCGTCAAGGGCTGGCCCACCAGCGTCAAGAACTGCCTGGCCGGCGTCGAAAGCGCGCCGTAAGGACAGCCGGAACCTCTCGGCATCCTCGCCGGTTCGGGGCGGAACGTTGCCTGCGCCACCGTGGATGACGAGAGTGGGGCCGAGCTGATCGACGACGTGACTGGTCATGCACAGAGCGTAGACGTCGAGGTGGCATTCACGGGATGGTTGAGGGTCTGTCCACCGGTCTCGGAACCTGCTGTGGAACGACATCGATGTGTTTTCCCCAGCCATGGGGGTTATCCACAGGATTCCTGTGGATAACCCTCTCGTCGTGGCAGGTGACGTGTGGGTGAACATGCCGCGACCAAGGCTCCAGCCGGATGGAAAAAGGGAGCCAACGAGGGTGACAATAATGTTCACGGCGTGGAGGAGGGCTGTCCATGGTGTCGCGGGGCAAGGCCATCAAGACCGTCATCGCCGGCGGTGTCGGAGTGGCCGTAGTCGGGTTGTCAGTAGATGCCGCATGGCCGTCAGACCCGGGATTGCGAGCCGTCCCTGATCACCAACAGCTCGTCTCCAGGCCGATGTCCACCGCATGGCCGGCTTCCTGGCTTGACACGACCCCACCGACCCCGAACATCACTCAGTCCTCAGCTCCTGTCAGCCCGGGGGTCCTCGCTCCGGTAAAGGCGGCAACCCCGACCCCGAGTCCGGCAGTGTCCAAGGTCGCCATGCCGACCGGGGTTCTGCTGTCGAAACCTCTCAACGGCCCGGTCACGTCGCCATTCGGCATGAGGTTCCACCCCATCCTCCACGTCTGGAAGCTGCACACCGGCGTCGATTTCGGAGCTTCGTGTGGCACCCCGGTAGGTTCGTCAGCACCAGGAAAGGTCCTCTTCGCGGGCCCTGCGGGCGGGTACGGGAATCGGGTCGAGGTCGATCACGGCATGATCGCCGGCAAGCACGTCTCGACGACCTACAACCACCTGTCGGTGATCGGCGTAAGGGTGGGACAAAGGGTTGACGTCCACCAGGCCGTCGCCTTGTCCGGGACGACCGGGTACTCAACGGGATGCCACCTGCACTATGAGGTCGTCGTCAACGGACAGTTCACCGACCCGCTGCCGTGGCTCAATGGCAAGCCTGCTGTCGTGAATCTCGACAAACTTAAGCCCGTCAGGGGAGCGACCATTCCTGCCGGTGAGTTGCACCATCCTGATCCGGTGCCGCCCACCCCGCACCCGTCGGGTACCCCGAGCCGTCCGACCACGTCGAACAGTCCTTCCAAGCCCGGCTCCACGTCGGTCAGGCCCAGTGGAAAGCCGAGTGCTCCCACACCGTCCTCTGTCTCGACGACGACCCCTGGGAAGGCGCCGTCAACCAGCCCTTCACGACCCGGACCGACGACGGAGCCGGCACCAGGGCAGCCGACCTCGTCACAGAAGTCCTTGTCCGTCACCTCGACGAGCAACGATCCAGGTCACTAGCTTCCTGGCTGCTGGCCTGGGCAGTGCGGGATCTGCTGGCCGGTGAAACGAGCCAGGTCGTCAGGATGTCGTTGACTCCTCAGCGGGGGGTTCCTCCCGCGGCAGGTACATGGTGAACATGGCGCCACCGCCGGGAGCTCGCGACGCCTTGATCCAGCCTTGGTGACTGGTGACGGTGTGCGCCACGATTGACAGGCCCAGGCCGGTGCCGGGAGTGTTGCGGGCCTGGTCGGAGCGGTAGAACCGGTCGAAGATGTGTGGCAGATCCGCCTCGTCGATGCCCGGCCCCTCATCGCTGACGACGACGGTGTCACCGTCCATCGTGACCGTCACGGTACCCCCGGTAGGGGAGAACTTCACGGCGTTGTCGAGCAGGTTCGTCACGGCTCTCTCGAGAGTTGCCTCGTCACCAAGCACCGGATGGGACTCCAGGTGAACGTCGAACTCCAGGTTCGGGCCGCGCCGCCGTCCTCTCTCGACGGCCTTCGAAACAGCATCTGACAAGTCGAAATACTGAGGTCGAGGGGGAGGGGCGTCCTCGCGCGACAGCTGGACGAGGTCGCCGATGAGGCTGGAGAACTCGCCGAGTTGAGCGGCGACATCGTCGAGGATCTCGCTGCGCGCCTGGTCGGGGAGCACGTGGCTGTTCTGGTCGGCGATGAGCAGCTCGACGTTGGTACGCATGGACGTCAGCGGGGTACGCAATTCGTGGGAGGCGTCGGCGATGAGCTGCTTCTGGCGTTCCCGTGAGTTCGACAGGGAGGACAGCATGGCATTGAAGGAGACAGTGAGGTCTCCCAGTTCGTCGTGGGAGCGGACCGGGATGGGGCTGAGCTCGTCGGTCGCCGTCACTCGGTGGACGGCCCGGGAGAGGTCACGCAGCGGTCGTGTGGCAGAGTTGCCGGCCACGTATCCGGCAATGGCCGTCAGCACGATGCCGACCAGGCCGGTGCCGACCAGGACGATCCACAGTGATCCCAGGGTGGCCTTGGTGCCGGTGAGGTTCTGCCCTGCGACGAGGGCGTAGTGCACCCCGTCCGAGGTGAACGGGATCGCGACGATGCGTACCGGAACTCCACGGGAGTCCATGACGGTGCGAGCCTTGACACCGGTTCCGGTACGGGCGACGGCAAGCTCCTGGACCCCGGTGGTGACGGTGACCTCGGCTCCCGGAGCGGTGGCAACCTGGCCATCGGCGCGCACCAGGATGAGTGTGGTGTTCGTAGCCGCCAGGGAGCTGGCTTCCAGCCCGCCGAGGTTCTGAGGGTCAGCGGCGACGCTCGGGGAGATGGTGGTGGCCATCCGTGTCAGCTGTTCGTCCAGCTCGTCGTACAGCGAGATGCGCGTCATGAGCCAGGCGGACAGGGAGGTCAATGCCACCGCGACGACGACTGAGATCGACACCAGGAGGCTGACCCGGCGCCCCATCGTCATGCGAAGCGGACGTGGACGCCAATCAAGCAGCCTCCGCCACCACCGACGGATCACGAATTCGCTTCCCGCAGCACGTACCCGACGCCGCGGACGGTGTGGATGAGACGCGGCTCACCATCATGCTCGGTCTTGCGGCGCAGATAGCCGATGTACACCTCGAGGGAGTTGGCGGTCGTCGGGAAGTCGAATCCCCACACCTCGTGCAGCAGCCACGAGCGTTCCAACACCTTCTCCGGGTTCTGGAGGAAGACGGTGAGCAGGGCGAACTCGGTGCGCGTCAGGCTGATGCGACGGCTGCCGCGGGCGACCTCGCGGGTGCCTGGGTCCAGGGTGAGATCGGCGAAGGACAGCTGCTCGGGGGTCTCAGCGGGTTCCGGCTCGGGACGGGAACGACGAGTCAGGGCGCGCAGGCGGGCCAGCAGCTCGTCCAGGGCGAAGGGCTTGACCATGTAGTCGTCGGCTCCGGCATCCAGGCCATCCACGCGGTCGTCGACAGCGTCGCGGGCGGTGAGGACGAGGATCGGGACGTCGTTGCCGTTGCTGCGCAGCATCCGGGTGGCCTCGAGACCGTCGAGGCGAGGCATCATGACGTCCATGATGACGGCGTCAGGATGGCTGCCGGACAGGTGTGCGAGGGCCTCGACACCGTCAGCAGCACTGTCGACCTCGTAGCCGCTGTACTGCAGGGATCGGGCGAGGGATTCTCGCACCGCGCGGTCGTCGTCAACGACGAGAATGTGCATGCTCATGGCTTGACGTCCTCCGTCGGGGGCTGTGCAGTGGGATCGGCATCCGAGCAGGGATCGGGTTCCGGGCCTGCCGTCGGGGTCGGGTCCGCGGCGGCCTGGGGGCCGGCTGCGGAGGCAGGTGCGTCCTCGGAGGACTTGGTCTCGGCATCAGCAGACTTAGACCCCCGCGCGCGACGTCTCTCCTCGGCACGCTCCCGGGCTGCCTTCTCGCGTTCCTCCTTGTCGTGGGCGGCACGGGTCGCCGCCGCCACCTTTGCCAGACCGTCGAAGCGGGGCTTGTGCGGGGCTGGAGCCGGTTCCGGGGTGACGGAGCGCTGGGAGCGGACGAGAACTCCGTTGACCTCGCGGGTGAACCAGCGAACCAGGCCACGCCCCATCACCTCGGTGTGGCCGGTCGAGGCGTCGATGCGCAGACAGGTGGCCTCGTCGACGGCAACGGCGCTGGAAAGCAGGCCGGACTCGACGGCCGAGATGATGAGGCCGTCGCCGGAAAGGGTGTCGTTGTGGGTGGAGATGGTTAGGCTGACCAGGCCAAGGCCTTCGACGAAGGTGACCTCGTCGAAGCCCTCAGCACCTGTCTGCTGGCCGACTTGGCGTCCCTGCAGCTTCCAGCCCCCTGCCAGAGCGGTGACGCACGGGGCCATCGCACCGGCCGAGAAGCCGAGCCACGGAGCACCGCCGCGCACCAGCATCGAGAGCTGCTCGGCGGCCGGTGCAAGACCGTTGATGTAACTGGGGACGGCACCGCCGCCGACGATGATGCCGGCAAGGGCGTCGAGATTGTCGGGGAGCTGGAAGGACTCGTCCTCTGCCCACAGCGGGGTGGCCGGGGCGCCCATCGTCGGAGCGGTACCCGGGCCGTCGAGGTGGATGGTGAGGATGTTCGCGTCAGCCCACCGGGAGGTGACGATGCGCGTCAGTTCGGCGGCGTGGTCGGCGGACTCGGAGGGCGGACCGGCCACGACCACCGCAATCGGAGCGTCAGCATTGTGATGGCGGGCCTGGGAGACGAACTCGTCATAGACCTCCACCAGTGAGTCGTCGTACCCTCCGCCGACCAAGAACAAACTCATGGGGACAGCCTATAGTGCCGCAACGATTGGTCTCGGGGGACCAGCGCCATGGCAGGGAACTGATCAGGCCAGGGAGCGCACCTCGTCAACGATTCCGGGCATTGCGGCCTCGATGGCGTCGAGGGTGTCCTCGAACCCGTCAGCCGGGCCATACCAGGGGTCCGGCAGGGAGGTGCCAGGGGTGCAGTTGGGGTCGTAGTCGCGGATGAGACGGAGGTTGTCGGCGTCGGGGGCCATCCGCTTCATCATCTGGATGTGGCGTGGCTCGGCAGCTATGACGAGGTCGGCGGACATGATCTCGGACCCGTCGATCTGGTGAGCGTTGTGGCCCGAGCAGGGGTATCCATGGGACTTCAGGATGGACCTGGCTCGCGAATCCATCGGGCCGCCGTGTTCCTCATCGCTGACACCGGCGCTGGTGATGCGAGCCTCCAGGCCTTCGTCGGCGAAGACCTTCCTGGCGACGAATTCAGCCATCGGGGAACGACAGATGTTTCCCCAGCACACGAAGATGACGGAGGATGTGTTCTGGTTGCTCACAGGGGTTCCTTCCATGGTCGGTGGGTCCAGTCTGCCTAGTGTGGGGAGGGTCTTTCCGGGGTTCATACTCGCAGCGAACTACACAGAGCTGCCAGGAAATGCCCCGATTCGGCGATGTGAACGTCAACAGCGAGATTTCTGGGCAGCTTTGGATGACGGAGACTTGAATCCCAGACTGAATACTCCCACCTGCAATATCCTCAAACCATGAGATCCTGAGTCACGACCGACCGCGAACGAGGGGCTCAGCTGGCCATGCCCGTTGGGGTCATTTCCCAGGACTGGGCCACGCAACTTGGCTTCGACGCTGCGGCACCCTGGCGCACCGGAGCACTCGACGTCACCCGCCAAGCCACTGCCAGTGGCCACTTCATCAACGCCCGCTGCTACACCTCGGAAACCGAACGACACAGCGTGCTGGACTCTGGCTCCATCGCTACAACCAATACCGCCCGAACCCTTCTGGGCAACGACGCCGAACACCTCTTGACGCTGCACCGACTGGACGCGTTCACAGCCGTGACCGTTCCTGAACGATCACGGCTGTGAACTCTCGTGTGCCACAAATGATCCACCAAGTGGACGGTCCGTGGGGCGAATCCGTCGCCGACCAAGCCCTGAACGACACGCCGACAGGAGAAGGAGACCGGACTCACAGGCAAGGCGAGCCGGTCTCCTTCCACGGAAGTCCCGGGAGGGTGGGGTCAGTTGGTACGCAGCTTCCCGTCAGCCGGCCCCCGGTCCAGAGCGGCCTGGAAAGCGAGGTCCAGAGCCTTCACCTCGTCGTCGACCTGCTGGACGGTGGCAGCGGGATTGAACCACACACCGGTCGCGTGGGTGAGCGCCTTGTTGATCGCCTTGTACCCCTCCGCGTTCTTGCCGAGGAGGTACTTGTCACGGTTGATCCGTGTCTGCCAGATCTTCTTGTTGAGGCGGTCCTTGACGTACACGGTCGCCGTGTCGGTGGGCTTGAGGTCGGGGTAGGCTGCGACCTTCGCGTACGTGGCCAGCACGTCGGCCTTGCTCTCGGCCAACTGCGCCGCGGTGCTGGTTGGGTTGATCGTGCGGATCAGGGCACGGGTGATCGAGAAGCCCAGCTCGACGTGGGCGGCCTCCACCTTGTTGACCAGGTCATGGTTGGCCTGCTGGATGGTCTTCACGCTGGTGGTCAGCAGGTCGACACGAGCCGGGATGGTGGAGAGGTCCACTGGCGGCACCTTGCCGGCAATGATCGACTCGATCGTGGTGCGCAGCTCGAAGGCCGTGTCGAGGAGTTTGCGGATCTCCTCACCGTAGTTGGTCTTCGGGGCGTCGCTCGCGGGAACCTGAGCCTGATGCATCTTCTGCAGCTCGGCGATGCGGGCATTGACCTGCGCGAGCGCCTGCTCGGCGTCGACCTGGGTATGCTGGCGCGCAGCAGACTGGCTCACCGGAGCCGGCGCTGCCACGGCGGCCACGGGCACCACCGGCGCAAGCACTGCCCCGGCCAAAATTGGGATGATAAGAGCCGAACGCTTCATGGGGGAATCCTCCTCGAGGGATGTGCAATAGTCATTGCGGCTGGCCCGAAGCTATCAAAGCTCCTCTCTCATCAGAACTCGTTATTGGCCTCCCCGCCACGATTGTGAACGAAAGTTATTAAAACTGACCGAAAGCCAGCTCTCGGATTTGTTGTTCGCCAGAGGAATGGGCAGTTGCCGCAGCAACACCGGCAACTGTCTCGCCGGCGGATACGGCAGCGCCGGTTCACGTCGACGCTTCACGGTGGACCACCCAGGGGCGTTGGGTGACCGACGCCCAGCACCGCGTGGTCATCACGCAGGGGATCAACGTCGAAGGCGTCAAGCTGGCGCTGATCGCCGTTCCCCACCCGGACCGTGTCGCGGGCACCCCGTCCGCGAAACCTCCCACGGCCGCGAACCTGCCGACTACGGGAGTTCTGCTGATTGTGTATCTGCCATGGGGCTATAGCTGCTCACTGCCTCAAACGTGCTGACTCTCGTCGGCGGGGTAGCGGCATCGTGCCTATTCCTCGTTCTGGCAATTTTCCCTCGCTGTGGTGGTCGTGCGTTTCGACTCCCTGCCCACCCCCATGCCCACGCGCTGCAGGTGACGTTGGGGTGGCTGACCGTCCTCGTGGCGCTGATACTGAGTATCACACGCCAGTGGACTCGGATATATCGCATATATGTCAATGGGAAGACCGAGAGATTCCACCACGCCTTGACCGATTGGCTGAGCTTACGTCCGCTTGCCACACCTCTGAGACTGGATGGCGGGGTGAGTTCGGGGGCAGAGCACACCACTACGACTACCATCGGCCTCACATGGGCTACGGCAACCAGTTACCCTGATTGGTCACCGCCTCAGCCGCGTGGCGGCAGTATGGCCCTAAGACGGCAGCGGCAAGCGTGGAACGTCAAATATGCTTTGGCCGTAATACCCTGCGAGGACACCAACTGTTCTCCATGGGGCCGGAGGTGGTGTTGCCAGGTGCATCCCGCGACACGAAAAGGACCGGCCCACCTCAAGGAGGAGGGCCGGTCGTAAAAGTGTCTGGGAGACTTGTAGGTCGGTGCTGAAGACACTTGAAGGGTTAGCGCAGGGTGATCGTGACCTTCGCCGTGGCACTGCCTTGGTTGAGGTGCAATCGCACCACCCGGTCGCCCGGGTGTGAGGTGACGTGGGCGCCGGACGCCTGCACGTCGTACCCGTGGGGGGCTGAGACGGCGGGGACCACCACGGTCGTCTCGTCCGATTCTCCCGCGCGCGACCCGTCGGGCCGCTGGGCGGTCCAGGTCATGGTGAACACGCGTCGGGACCGGTCGTGGTGGTACGCGGATGGGGTGCCCGCGACACGGTCCGGGTGGGGAACGGCGATCAGCGCCAGCTTGGCGCTTTCGACGTTGGTCCCCTGGGGTGGCCGAGCTGGGTCGTCGACGATGGCTTGCTCGGTGCCAGGGCCGGCTGTGGTGGGATCACCGGCAGTGTAGGCCCACCACTGGACGCCGACCCGGTTGCGAGCTGCCAGGTCCATCTGGGACGTGATCACCGCAGGGGTCGTGATGGCGCCGAACTCGGTGAGCATCAGCCCCGACCCGGTCTGACGTGAATGCTTCTCTGCGTTGTTGAAGACCCGGTTGTCCGGCGCAGTGCACCCGACATAGGAGTGGAGGGTGGCCTGGCTGGTGCAGTAGTCGTGGAAGCTCAACCCCAGGTTGGATCCCGTGAGCCGAACGTTGGTCCCGACACCGATGTTGAAGAACTGCATCGGCTCGTACCAGATGGTGGTGGCCTTGTCTACCGAGCGGATCGCGTCGACAGCCTTCTGCTGGACGGCCGACAGTCGCGCGTCGGCAGTGCGGCAACCGAGTTGCGTGAGGCACCGCGTGTAGTGGTGGCCCGGGAACGGCTCGTTGATCAGGTCATAGCCCTGCACGCCGGGTACGGCTCGGAAATGCTCGGCCACATGTCGCCAGGCGCTGGCGTAGTGGTCGGCGACGCCGACGCCGTCGGAGGCCTTGGCATTGTCGTAGAAGGAGTCGAAGGAGTATTTGACGGCCTCGTTGAGGAAGTAGTTGCCAGGGAAGCCCGCCTTGACGATGTTGGGCATGTTGTGGTCGAGCGCGGCCCAGGCAGGCCACCCCTCCCCCTGGTATTTCTCGTTGACCATGTCTTGGTGGAAGTCGAGGACACTGGCGATGCCGTGGGCGTTGAGGATCCGCACAGTGCGTTCGACCCGGGCTAGGTAGGCGTCGTCGTAGACGCCCGGGCGAGGCTCGACCCCGGCCCACAGCACCCCCAGTCGGACGCTGGTGAACCCCTGCGCCTCGAGGAAGGCGGCGTCGTCCTCACTGAAACCGACGGCATCGGGGGCATAGGGGGCGCTCTTGGCGACCTCGTTGATCCCCTGCGTGATGACCACGCGGTGCTGGGCGTCGGTCACCCAACGCCCCTGGGTGGTCCACCGTGAAGCGTCGACGTGAACCGGCGCTGCCGTATCCGCCGGCGAGGCAGTTGCCGGTGTTGCTGCGGCAATGCCCATCCCTGTGGCGAACAAGGACAAAGCTACAAATCCGAGGGCTGATTTTCGGCGCATGGAAATTCCTTCTTCTAATGTCAACTACCAACAGCCGTCAGGATGAATCGGGCTGGAGATGACTGGCAAGGCGCCAGCATATACGAAGAAGGCTCTTCAACGGGATGACGAGTGTGATACACGGAGCTATAGCGTGCCAAGTAGTCGCGAAATTAGCATGACCGACGGGCTCACGAAAGATAGCGTTCGGCCATATTAGATAACTTTCGTTCACAGTTGGCGGTTATTTGTTGCATGGAGCCTCACTGGGGTCGGATCATGCGGATGGCTTCAGTCGGCCTTAGGCGTGGCGCCTGTCTGGCTAGAAGACCAAAGGTCTGCCGCAGGTCAGATGTGGAACGCCAAAGGTCTGTCGCAGGACACTCCGAGGGGCGTCTACTTGGCGGGGAGCTGCGCCCCCGCTGATCCCTACTATCAAGTTGTATTGAAACTCTCGGAAGTTACCTTAGGAGGTGAATGACCTCACTGGCTGAGTGAGGATAATTCTCAATGTGATGTATCGTTCAGGTCACCACTTGAGATGAAATTTTTGTAGTTCACCCTTTTTGAATTGGATAAATTAATTCACGGAATTTCCCCGTGTTCCGCTGAGGAGTCACTGATGAAGATCAAAGCACGATTCGCCGTCATGGCCGCGAGCGTGGCCGTCCTAATGGCTGCCGCGCCGATTGCGCAGGCCGTTACTTCGCCAGGGGATACCCATCCCTTGGTCCCGGCAGTCCACAGCCCCGACGGTATTCCTGGTAACGGCGTCGGGCCGGAATTCCACACGTCGTCGATGGCGCGTTCCTACAGCGAGAAGCACCTGGGCGTGGCGCCGCGGGGTGTGAACGACTTCTCCTGCAAGGTCAAGCCCGGTGACCGACCGGTCATCCTGATCCCCGGCACTGGCGGCAATGCGTTCGCCACGTGGTCCTTCTATGGGCCCCATCTGGCCCATGAGGGGTACTGCGTCTACACCTTCACCACCAATGTCCCCGTGGGGATCCTCGACGAGGGTTGGGGCTTCACTGGTGATGTGCGCGCCTCCGCGCAGGCGCTGGGTGTCTTTGTGGATCGGGTCCGGAAAGCGACGGGCTCCGAGAAGGTCGACCTCGTCGGGCATTCGCAGGGTGGCGGCATCCTGCCGAACACCTACATCAAGATGTACGGCGGAGCGTCCAAGGTCGACAAGCTGATCGGACTGGTGGCCGCCAACCACGGCACCACTGCCGGCGGTCTCGACAAGCTCGTCCACGGCCTGCCCGAGGCCGTGAAGGATTCCCTCAGCACGTGGAGCTACGACCACAACATGGAGGCCTACGGCCAGCAACTCAAGGGATCAGCGTTGATGCAACAGGTCTACCGTGACGGCGACACCGTCCCGGGCATCGCCTACACCGTCATCTCCACCCGACTCGACATGACGATCACGCCCTACACGCAAGCATTCCTCAAGGGTGCCAAGAACATGACCGTGCAGGATGCCTGCCCTCTGGATGCCTATGGCCACGGCCGCCTACCCTATGATCCCGTCGCCTACCAGATGGTGCTCAACGCCCTCGATCCGAACCACCCACGAGAGATTTCCTGCACGTGGAGGCCCCGGGTCCTGCCCGTATCCACCACGGATGCTGCATGAGCCATGGCAGGTCAGGGTTCTCCAGCACCGCGCGGCGTGGCCACCAACCACGACGGTGGTGACAACGAACAGCACGCCGTCCCCGCGTTGTGCCGGGTGGCGCTGCCACGTCGTCCATCAGGGTTAGGTCGTGGTGGTCGCTTCGTCTGTGTGGGGGACTACCTGCACGTTCACCTCTAGGTGTACCGACCGGGGATGTTGGGCAATCGTGATTCTGATGGTGGTTGTTGCTACGACAAGTGGCAGCACCCACCATCATGACCGGCATTTCCACCACGTCGGCAGGCCTCACCCCGTTGCTGCCCAACTCAGACACACAAGAACCCTGGCCCGGGATTCCTCCTCGGGCCAGGGTTTCTTCAGTATGAGGTTGTGTCGGTCCTTGGATCAGACGCCAGTTTTCGGCAGGCCGGGCTTGCCGTTGCTGGAGCTGTTGTCAGATCCGGGGGTTCCTCCCGGGTTGACGTCGTGGCCCGGGGTGCCAGACTGGCCCGGCTTCGGGGTCGGGACCACAGCGCCACCAGGATGATCGCCGGACGGTACCGACAGATTGGCGGCGAAGCGCACCGTGGTGCCGGAATCCGGGAAGGTGAAGACGATGGTGGCCTCACCGCTGACCAGCCCCTTGGCGGTCGGCACCTTGACGGTCACGGAGGATGAGCCGTCCTTGACCGGGGTGGTGGCGACGTCGACGGTCTTGTCACCCTGAACGATCTGGGCCTTCATCGTCTTGTTGACGACGGAGTCCTTCGAGGTGAAGTCGACGGTGTCGGGGGCAACTGCCTTGTCAGCCGGCTTGCCAATGGTGAAGGTGGCGTCCTTGGACATGCCCTCCTTGAGGGAGGTCGTCAGGGAGACGGCACGCTTGGCGAAGTCAGGCTTGAGGGTCTTCTGAGCCTTGATCCAGTCAACCCAGGCGGACAGGTCGATCTTGCCGGTGTCGACCGGCTTGGATCCCTTGGCGAGTTCGGTGAAGTTGTCACCACCGGCGATGAGGAAGGAACCGGAACCCACGGTGTAGGTGCCCCTGGGATCGATCGGCTTGCCATTGATCCGGATGGAGGTGATGCGGTCACCTTCCTCGCGGGACTCGTCGTAGGTGTAGGTGACGTTCTTGGAGACGCCGAGCTGCAGGTACGGACGTGACGGGACCTCGCCCTTGTCATCACGCTGCCACTGCTGCTCCAGCGTCTTCTTGAACTGAGCGCCGGTGATCCTGGTGGTCATCAGCGTGTTCGCGAAGGGGAGCACCTGGGCGGCCTGCTTGTAGGTGATGTCCTTCTCGAGCAGGGAGGCGCGGGTTCCACCGGGGTTCTGCAGACCGATGAAGTCGGGGTCGTCCTTGCCGAGGGTGTCCTTGAACATGTCGGCGACCATGTTGGTCATCGTCGACTCGCGGTTACGGACGTTGGCGGCGAACTTCTGGTCGGTCTCGTTCGACGGGGTGGTGATCGGAGCGGTCTCGTGCCCGATGACTGTGGAGCCGACCTCATCCGACTTGGCCTTGGCATCCTCGTAGATCGAGGTGATCTTGGCGATCGTCGGGTCGTCGGCCGGGGTGCTGGCCGGATCGGTGATCGAGGCGTCCGTCGAGCAGAGCTTCTTCTGCTCGGAGTCCCAGGCCACCTTCACCTTGGCCAGGTGAGCGCCGTAGGAACCGGCCTGCAGCAGTGGGGCGCCGGCCTTGTTCTTCCACGAGTACACCTGGTGGGTGTGGCCGTTGAAGACCAGGTCGACGTCGGCGGAGGTGTCGGCGTAGATCGGGGCGAAGTTGCCGCCCTGGCTGGCCGGATCGGCGGAACCGTCAGCAGCGCCATCGTGGTACTCGGCGACGACGACGTCAGCCAGGCCCTCGCTCTTGAGACGCTTGGCCTCGGCGTTGACGGCCTTGACCGGGTCACCGATGGTGAGGTTGGAGATGCCGGCGGGGGAGACCAAGGAGGGGAGGTCATGAGTGACGGCTCCGACGATGCCGATACGGACACCATCCTTGACGATGACGGTCGACGCCTTGAGGGGAGAGGCAACCTTCTTGGTGCCCTTCTCGTAGACGTTGGCACCCAGGTAGGGGCTCTCGGTGTGCGGCATGATGCGCTCGGCGAGATCCTTCCAGCCCTTGTCGAACTCGTGGTTGCCGACGGCATTGGCCTCGACGCCCGCGGCGTTCAGCATGGCGATGGTCGGCTCGTCATTGAGGGAGCCGGACTCGAAGGTCGAGCCACCGACGTTGTCGCCGTCACTCAGCAGCAGAACCTTGTCGGCTCCATTCGCCTTGCGGGCCTCGACGACCGGGGTGAAGAGGTTGGCACCCGTGGCGATGCGGCCGTGGAAGTCGTTGACGTTGAAGATCTCGACGTTCTTGTCGCCGTTGCATGATGTGGCCGGCGCGGACGGGGTGCCGCTTCCGCTTGGTGCGGCAGAGGCCGGGTTGGCAATGAAGCTGCCACCCATACCGGCCACGCACAGCACCGACAGGCCGGCAATTCGGGCCCTGCATCGGTGATTCATGGATTCTCCCTGGGGTTCGTCCGAATACTCATGTTGTGCCCAAAAGGCATACACAGCTAGCGTCGCCCATTTCTGGCCGAGCTCGCAAGGGGTCGGAGGAACTTCGCCATGAGGAATTCATGTCTCCGTCACCTCGGCGTGAGGAGTACTGAGGATAGACAAACCTTGTGTTATCGATTTCAAGAATGGCGGTACTGATTGGCGGTGTCGGAGATTACCGACGATGGCGAGACGCCGTGACGATGTCGTCACGGCGTCCGGCCCATGAAACATCCTCGTCACACCCTCGGAAGTCCGTCAGCGGGAACCCTCTCTGGCAGCTCTCCGTGGTAGCCCGGTGGCACGTAGGCGCAGGACGGGTCGGAGGCCAGATAGTCCCCGGTCATGGCGTAGGCCGTCGAACGAGATCCACCACAGAAGTGGTTGAAGTTGCAGGCTCCGCACTTGCCGGAGAACCCGTTCGGGTTGCGAAGTCCCTGGAACACCGGGGAGGTCCGGTAGATCTCGGGGAAAGGTTTCTCCTTGATCGACCCGCAGTGGATCGGCAGGAATCCCGACGGGTAGACGTCGCCGGTGTGGTCGATGAACGCGAATCCGGACCCGGAGTTGATGGCCAGCGGAGTACGCGGGGGGCGCGGGTCCTCGATGACGTCGCCGAGCAGCTCGTTGGTCTCGCGGGTCAGCCACTCATAGAGCTCGCCATGGCGAACCGGTCGCTCCTTGCCCTGACGGACAGCCTCGCGCTGGAAGGCGATGCGCCGATACTGAGGCGCCTCGGTCGTCTTGATGGCGATGCGCGTGGAGTTGTCGTGCAGCCAGTACAGGACGTCCTCACGCTCCAGCGGTGACAGCATGTCGAGCTGGGCACCGCGTCCGGTCGGAACGAGCATGAACGTGTAGAACATGAACGCACCGAGGTCGATGGCGTTCTTGAGCATCTGCGGTGCCTCATGGATGTTCTTGGCGGTGAACACCGTGTTGAGCTGGAAGCGCATGCCGAGGTCGTTGAGCATGTGGCAGGCCTCGACGGTGCGCTCGAAGGTTCCCGGGAAACCGCGGAAGGCGTCGTGGGTGGCAGGGGAGCCGCCGTCGAGGGACATCGACATCATCGAGACGCCGGCATCCTGCACGGTCTTGACCCGGTCACGCGTGAACAGTGGGGTCACCGAGGGCGAGATCGACACGTGCAGACCCTTGCTGACGCCGTACTCGATGAGGTCGACGAGGTCGGGACGCTCGAAGCAGTCACCACCGGTGAGTATGAGCATCGGGTAGGGACGCTCGTAGCTCGTCAGCTGGTCGATGAGTTCGTGGCCCTGGGCGTTCGTCAACTGGCCGGGGGCGGCGTGGTGCTGGGCTTCGGCGCGGCAGTGCTGGCAGACCAGGGCGCAGGCGCGGGTGACCTCCCAGATGACGATGAAGGGCTTGTCGTTGAGGTCGTGCTTGATCTCGCGGACGAGCGGGCCGTGGCCGGGATGGCCGCCCGGATGTCCACCTGGGTGGCCACCGGGATGCCCGGCAGGATGACCCGCGGACGCACCCGGATGTCCGGGCTGCCCTGGCCGCTCGGGATGATCAGTGGTGGTGGTCACTTTTCCTCCTCCTTCGAGGTGATCTGACGGGCAAGACGTCGACCGGCGACGATGGCGGTGCCGACTCCGGCGCCGTCGATCCCGGCCCCGCCGACGTGGAGTCCGGTGTCGTCAAGGACGGTGGCGAGTGTGGCCATGCGCTCCCGGTGGCCGGGGACTGGCTGCGGCATGGCGCCACGGTGGCGCTCGATGACGTGGTCGTGAGGGTGAACACTCAATCCTAGACGCTCCAGTTCAGCCATGGTCATGGTGACGAGGTCGTCGTCGGAGAGGTCGTCGATGGGGGTTCCACCGTGACGACCCATGGCGATCCGGAGAGTGGGCTCGGAGAGATGCCACTTCGTCGAGAGATTCGTCACCTGGCGTACCAACGGGGACCATTCCGAGCCGATGAACCACGTCTGAGCCGTGGTGATCGGGTGATCCACCTGGTCAGTCCGCACCACGAGCGTGGCAACCGTGGTGCTCTCACACCGGGACAGCAACTCCGAGGCATCGGGGTGTGTGGTGGACAGCAGAGCTGCAGCGACCCTGGCGGGCGTGGCGATGATGACGTCATCGGCGGCAACTGATCCGATTCCTCGCGGTCCTGTGACGGTGACGACCCATTCGTGGCCAACCTGCCGGATTCCTGTGGCACGGGTGTTCGTGTGCACGGTGAGGCCTCCAGCCAGCGCCTCCGGCAGCGTCACCAAACCGCGTTCCCACGTCGCGGTGGCAGGGGTGCGGGGTCCGGAGGGCTGAGGACGATGACGAATGCGCGACCATGTCGCGACCGCGTTGCGCTTGAGGGTCCCCGTGACGATGGACTCACCCTTCCTGACGGTCTGCCTCAAGGCCGGAGCCGCGACCGCGAGGGAGAAGCTGTCGACGTCGGCGGCGTGAATGCCACCCAACAGGGGATCGACGACGGCCCGGCCTACCTCGTCGCCAAATCGTTCCGAGATGAACTGGCCGACGCTGACGTCGTCAGGGTGTGGGCGGGAGGTGAAGGGCTCCAGGCCGGCTCGCAGCAGGCCGATGGGAGAGAGGATCCGCGAGGTGATCGTCGGTAGGAGTTTCGTGGGCCCGACCGGCGTCACTCCGGCCGGCATCTCCACGACCCCGCGTCGGCTCGACAGCAAGGTGCGTCCGGGGGCGGGATGACGCATCGAGTCCGTCAGCCCCAGCTCCGACACCAGATCGGAGACGCCTGGGGCACGCAGCGGTACGGCCTCGGCTCCCATCTCGACCATGTCGGCCCCAAACCGACGGGAACTGACCTGTCCGCCGACGCTCGGTCCTGCTTCCAGGACGACGACTCGGCAACCGTGGCTCCGCAGCTGGTGTGCGGCTGCCAGACCTGTCATCCCGGCACCGATGATCGCCACTGTTTTGCTCACCAGTTGAGAGTACGCAAGAGCTTGTGAGAGCCGACGACCGGGGTCGAAACCGTGGATAACCTACGGAACGGTAACCTCATACTTGTTGGCTCCCTACGGAACGGTAAGTTCTGTTTGGAACTGGGCTAGTCGGCGTCCAGAATGAAGCACGGAACACTCGACCAGGAGGAAGATGTGACCGAGACCAGCAGTGCCGACGAGGGCGATCCGGACCCATTCGTCCCGCCGGCAACACACCATCCCGTCAATCGTCCGGATCCTGCAATGGTGCGGATCCTCGACGACCAGGGACGCCTCACCCCCCATCCTGACTTCCCTGTCGAGTTGAGCGACGAGGACCTCGTCAAGGCCCTCGAGATGATGGTCATGGTTCGGCGTCTCGACGTCGAGGGCACTGCTCTGCAGCGTCACGGAGAGCTCGGCCTCTGGCCTCCACACATGGGCCAGGAGGCCACTCAGGCCGGTGCGTGGCTGGCACTGGGTGACGGGGACCAGGTCTTCCCGACCTACCGCGAGCAGGGGCTTGCCCACGCGATGGGGGTCAGCGTCGCCGACATCCTCGACTCGTGGAGTGGCAAGGCGCACTGCGCCTGGGACACCGTCGCCACACACTTCAGCGCCTACCCGGTGATGATCGGGTCGGGCACCCTGCATGCCGTCGGCTACGCCATGGGTATTCAGCGCGACGTCGAGTCCGGAAGCGCTCGGGCTGCCGTGTTGGACTTCCACGGTGACGGGGCGATGAGTGAAGGGGACACGAACGAGGCTTATGTCTTCGCGGCCTCGATGAACGCTCCTGTGGTCTTCGTGTGTGTCAACAATCAATGGGCCATCTCGGAGCCGACAACGGTGCAGTCCCCGACGTCCCTGTTCCGCCGCGCGATCGGCTTTGGCATTCCGGCGGTGCAGGTGGACGGGAACGACGTCGTCGCCATGACGGCCGTGCTGCGAGCGGCCCTCGACCATGCCCGCAGTGGAAAGGGGCCAGTTTTCGTCGAGGCGTGGACCTACCGCATGGGTGCTCACACCACCACCGACGACCCCACCCGATACCGAACCGCCGATGAGGAGGCGATCTGGGGAAAGACCGACCCCATCCTCAGGCTGCAGACTTACCTGCAGGATCGTGGGGACATCGACCAGGGATGGCTTGACGGTCTGGCTGAGCGCGAGGAGGCCTTCGGGGCCGAGGTTCGCGCCGCTGTCCACGAGAACCCCACGCCCGTCATGGCCGAGCTCATGTCGGACGTCTACGCCGAGCCGACCCCCGACGTCCTGGCCGACGCCGAGGAGATCTCCTCGTGGGGGGAGGACAACTGATGAGCGACAACGGTGCACGCCCACAGGGGGAGACCACCCTGGCCAAGGCCCTCAACGCGGGCCTGGTCGACGCCCTCGCCGCCGATGACCACGTGGTGATCATGGGGGAGGACGTCGGAACCCTGGGCGGCGTCTTCCGCATCACCGACGGCCTCAAGACCCAGTTCGGCGGCCGTCGGGTCATCGACTCCCCGCTGGCGGAGTCGGGCATCGTCGGAACCGCCATCGGCATGGCCATGCGTGGTTACCGTCCCTGCGTCGAGCTGCAGTTCGACGGCTTTAACGCCCCTGCCTTCGACCAGATCGTCTCCCAGCTGGCCAGGTATCGCGCCCGCGTGGGCGGACGGTGGTCCCTGCCGGTGACGATCCGCATCCCGTTCGGCGGTGGTGTCGGCTCTCCGGAACACCATTCGGAGTCCCCGGAGGGGTTCTACGCGAACACCCCGGGCCTCAAGGTGGTCAGCTGCTCGAACCCTGACGACGCCTACTGGATGCTGCGTCAGTCCATCGAGACCCCCGACCCGGTGATCTTCTTCGAGCCGAAGCGTCGCTATTACACCCGCGGCGAGGTCTCCGAGGCCCCTGAACTCGGCCTTCACGAGGCGCGTATCGTCCGTCCCGGTGCCGACGCCACCCTGCTGTGCTTCGGGCCCCTCGTAGAAACCTGCCTGGACGCTGCCGAGGAAGCTGCCCGGGAGGGACGTCGGCTCGAGGTTGTCGATCTGCGCAGCCTCTCCCCGCTTGACATGCAGACCGTCTATGAGTCGGTACGGCGCACGACGAGGGCGATTGTCGTCCAGGAGGCGCCGCGCACCCAGGGCATTGGCGCGGAGATGGCGGCACGCCTGGGCGAGGAGCTCTACTACGTCATGGAGGCCCCGGTTCTGCGTGTGACCGGGTGGTCGACCCCGTACCCGCCGGCCAAGGCCGAGGGTGAGCACATCCCCGACGTCGACCGGATCCTCGACGCCGTCGACCGTTCCCTGGCCTACTGACCACCGTCCGTCCGACATCGATCACGAGGTATTCACGTGAAGAACTACTGCATGCCCGACCCGGGCGAAGGGCTCACCGAGGGAGAGGTCGTCTCCTGGCGGGTGTCTCCCGGTGACACCGTCAAGATCAACGACGTGCTGTGCGAGGTAGAGACGGCCAAGTCGATCGTCGAACTCCCCAGCCCTTTCGCCGGGACCGTGGCGAAGCTGTGTGCCGAGCCCGGCGAGACGGTGGCTGTGGGAGAGCCACTGGTGACCATTGACGACGGTTCCGACGACCAACCCGAGGAGGAGCCGGAGTTCCTCGTCGGTCACCTGACCGCGGAGTCCGGACGTCGACGCCGTCGGCGCAGGGGAGCTGCGGTGTCGGCTGAAAGGGCACCCGAGAAGGCCCCCCAGACGCCGACCCTCAAGACCGGCCCAGAGACTGATGTCGAGCCCGTTCCCGAACCTGCGCAGCCGACACAGCCCAGCCGCCAGGACCCGCCGCGCATGGACCGCGCCGGGCATGTCCTCGCCAAGCCACCGGCCCGACGACTGGCTGCCAACCTAAGCATCGACCTCGCGACGGTGACGGGCACCGGCCCGCAGGGGGCGGTGACGAGGAGCGACGTCAAGGCGGCAGCGGAGGCCGGTCGTCAAGCCGCGCCTGAGCCACCTGTCGTCGGTGCCTCTGCTGGCGACGCTGAGTTCGCGACCCTGTCGGTGATGTCTCGTCGTCTCCTCGGCGGTGCCCCGACCGAGCCTGACGGCCACACTCGCAGGGTCCCGGTGCGCGGCGTCCGCAAGGTGACCGCCAAGGCGATGAAGGATTCCCTGGACACCAAGGCCCTCGTGACGGCCTTCCTCACCTGCGACGTCACTCCGACGATGGACCTCGTCGACCGGCTGCGTGCCGACCGCAGGTTCAAGGGACTGCGCGTCTCCCCGCTGACCATCTGGTGCAAGGCGGTGTGCCTGGCGATGGGACGCACCCCGGTCGTCAACGCCCGCTGGGACGACGCCGCCGACCAGATCGTCTTCCGCGACCAGATCAACCTCGGCATCGCCGCGGCCACCCCGCGCGGCCTCATGGTGCCCGTGGTGCGCAACGCCCAGGACATGACGATGCTCGAGCTGGCCGAGGAGATCACCCGCATCGTCGCCATCGCCAAGGAGGGAAAGCTCCAGCCCACCGACTACACCGACGGCACCTTCTCGATCACCAATGTTGGGGTGTTTGGCCTTGACGCAGGGACTCCGGTCGTCAACCGCACCGAATCGGCGATCCTCGTTCTCGGGACGATCGCTCGACGTCCGTGGGTCGTCGGGACCGGTGACGATGAGGAGGTCGTGCCCAGGTGGGTGACGACGATGAGCCTCGGCTTCGACCATCGCCTCATTGACGGCGAGGAGGGCTCGACCTTCCTCCATGACGTTGCGGAGATTCTCTCGGACCCGGCCTCGGCAATGCTGTACTGATCGACCTTGGCCGCTGGTCGAGGATGTCAGTGCGGTGTTTTCACCGCGGACGAGGTTGTTTTAGCGTGTGATCGTCACGCGCCATGGCGCTACTGCTGTGCCCTCGTGTCTTCACTGGTACGACAGGTCGCAGCGGGTTAACTGGCCACAGGGGTGGATACGTGATAGTATGACCGCTGCCTTGAAGGTATGGATTATGGCTATGTAGCCGCGTGGCATCTTTAGTTGAGAAAATGGTGATGGAGATGAGATCTCGCAAGGAGGTGGTTTCTACTATCGTATTAGGTGTTATGACGGTGAGCGCTGGGATGACGATGATCGCCGGGCAGGCTAACGCAAGCCATTGTTCTTTGTTTGCAAATAAGCCTGTCCAGCATGGCACGACGATGTCCGGGACTGGTGGGCGTCAGAGCTGCGCCGACACCGTAGGGTCCGTGGCAGTCGCTGAGTATCACCAGATCTCGCATTGGCCGGATAGTCGTATGGCATCCGCACGCAGGACTAATGTAAAGAATGCATCCCTGACCGTTACTGGTCATGGTAAGCACGGCTGGGATGTCTATACCAGGGTTGATAGTTCGACTGGAGCCCAGACGAAATCGGGTTACACTCGGGTCGGATGAATGATCGAACTCGAGCACATATCGCACCGGTATCGTCGTCGGCGTAGCCTCGTCGATATTTCCTGTGAGTTTGACTCTGGGTTGTGGGGGTTGCTCGGCCCGAATGGGGCTGGAAAGTCGACACTTCTCAGTATTCTCGCAACACTACGGGAACCGGAGTCCGGTCATTTTCGGGTGAATGGTGTCGATGTCAGCGATGACGTCAATACCATTCGTAGTATGGTCGGATTCTTGCCCCAGCGGTTTTCCCTCCCGTTGCATTTTCGCATCCGGAGGGCCGTGGAATATGCGGCATGGGCGCGAGGAGTTGAACCGAGGGAGTGCTGTGTACGGGCAGGTGCGGCCCTTGATCGTGTGGGGCTTGTCGACCGCGCCGATGATCGCGTCCAGTCTCTTTCGGGTGGAATGCGCCAGCGGCTTGGAATCGCGTGTGCAATTGTCGGAGATCCGGCTGTGCTGCTGCTCGATGAGCCGACAGTCGGCCTCGACCCGGCATCCAGGATCGGGGTGCGATCCCTCCTCGGTGAACTTGCCGAGGATCGGACGGTCATCGTTTCGACGCACCTGCTTGAGGACCTCCAGGAATTCGTGTCGCAGCTTGCCGTCCTTTCCGAGGGAGAGTTGATCTTCGAGGGCTCGTACTCTGACCTGGAATCTGTTGGTCAAAAGCATCCAGTCCGTAACGCCAACGATGCTGAGGCTGGGTACCTCACCCTCCTCGGGGAGGCAGCCTGATGTCCGTGTCGCCCCGGGATATACGCCCGTTGCGTGGTCTCCACCGCGTGGCATTCCCCTTCGCATCATGGTATGCGATTCTCGTAACGGCCAGCGGTGCCGTCTGCAGTCTCATTGCGCTGCGAGGATCATGGTCCTGGGGAGTGTGGCAGGTGCAGGACGTCACCGTCACCATCCGGGAGTCCAGTATGTTGTGGGCCATCGTGGCCGGCCTCATCGTGGCAGGATCGGCGGCCCGCATGGCACCGTCGGACATGATTGTCGGGGTTGCTCCGGCAAGGTCCATTCTCAGCATCCACTGGCACTGGTTCTGGCGTCAGGCGGCGGCCCTGCTCATCGGGACCGTTGTCGTTGCGGCGCCCCTGGTCGTCAAGGCCTGGATCAACGCATCCCCGACTGCCCCCGAGGTCGCAGACCTTATCGTCGTTCTGCTGTCCTTCCCGGCTCTGGTGGCCGTTGCTCACCTGGTAGCCGCGATGGTGTCCCACCCCATCGTGTGGGTGGTGGCGCCGGTTGTGTGCATCGCTGTGGTCGGAATACCGGTCCTTGTCAACGAGAATCTCTTTGCCAACACCGGGTATGGCTCGGTGGCCTTCGCGTGGTCCATGGACATGGCAGAGCCGAGTGGCAACCACACCGCCACGGCCTCGGCCGTGACCATGCGCACCATCTTCTTTTGCATCGTCTCCGTCTCGTGCATCCTGGCTGCCAGCCGTTGGTCCACGGTTCGCTCCGGCGGTTTTACGTGGCGTCGGGTGGTGCCATGTGTGGCCCTGGTCGCCCCACCGCTCATCATCGCTGCCCTGGGGGTCGTCATGCCAGTGCCGTTGTTCCGCGATGCGCCACTGGCCTTCGGGTGTTCGTCACACGAAGACGTACGGGTGTGCGTCATGCCGGCACATCGCAGTCTCGCCTTGTCCTACGCGCAACCCGCTCAGCGCGTCGTGTCCGTCATGCCGCCTACGGCGGTACCTCACGACGTCCTACTTGCTGAGCCTGGATACCACGCACGCAGCAAGCAGTTCGTCATGGATCTCGGACATGCGACCGTATATGATTCTGCGCAACAATTATCGGATATGACGGCTCAGGGTCTGGCTCAGTCTTTTTCCGGTCAAGACGCATGTACTTTCTCTACAGAGATGACATCCCAGCAGATCGAGGCCTTCGACGGCGTTAATTCTGTGGAACGCACCATTCTTCGGCTGGCTGGATTCCAGTATGATGATGCGCCAAGTTCGGAACGAAATGACCTTGACGGCATGGATGTCACCGCATTTCGCCAGTGGTACACGCACCATCGTCAGGCGATCGAGGGGTGCTCGTTGACCTCCAGCGATCTGCACCGATGATGAGCATCGTGACTTTCTTGAAAGGGCGCCATGCCGTAGCCCTTGTTGCCGTGCCGGTTGCGGCCGTTGTCGTGGCCTTTTTCCTGTGGAAGACGCGTCTGTCGGTGGCATCGGGGGACGTGTGGGATCGCCCTGTGACAGGTCTCGAGCTGACCAGTCTGGTCGGTTGCGCCACCATCATGTGGTGCGTCTCGTCGGGCATGGGGTGGGTCGAGAGAGCTTCGATTCGCTCCCTGGAAATTGGGTATGGGTCAATGGGGCTGTGGATATGCCTGTGCGCCGCTGCCCTTCCACTGCTCACGGGGTGGATACTGCGGTCGCTTCCCGTCGAATTAATACCCGATGGTGATTCCGTGTTAGTACCGGAAATGCCCGCGCGGTTTCAGCTGCCGTGGTCTCCATTCATCGGGTTCTCGGTCACCTGCCTGCTGTGCACCGGTGTCGCATTGTTTGCCACGGGGGTGCTGTCGCGCAAAAGTGGGCCATTGTGCGGCCCTCTTGCCTACCTGATCATGGTCGTCGCGCAGTCAAACACCTTCCTGCGGTTTCTCCCCGGCGGCTATCCAGGCCAAACAGCTGCCGTCGAGGGAAGTGTGCGGGGGGTGTCTGTTATGGCCGTGGTGTGTGCCGCCGTCTGTGCCCTCCTCGGGGTTGTCGGGTATACACGAGGGCTGGGCGGAGTGAAATCCCTACGTCCCTGACCCGTGGATTGATGTTCGGCCACTGGCGTGCCGAAGGGCCCAAGGTGCGCGACGATTGATCCTGGCGACGGTATCGACGATGGGATCTGGAGTGGACGAGCTCGACGAAAATGACGTCCGCCGACTGCTGGCTTACGTTGCCGCAGCCGGTATCGCCGGTGGTCAGCCGGTGCACGAGGTGGAGGCCGACACCCGCAGCGTCGGTCGGTACCTGGGATGCCCCGACGTCCAGGTGCAGGGTTGGCCCACCGGAGTCGTGGTGAACCTGGGAGGTGGCACCCCCGCAACCTTCGAATCGGTGGAAGGAACCATCCGTCTGGACCAGAGCGCCACCACAGCTCGTATCCGTCAGCAGCTCCTCGACGGCACCATCGGCCCGGTCGAGGCCCTCGAGCAACTGCGGGACTTGCGTTCCATCCCGCCACGTTACCCGCGCCTGGGTCTGCATGGTGGCATGGTGTGCGTCGCCTCGGGCATCGCCCTGGTACTGCAGCCGTTGTGGCCCAGCGTGCTGTTCTCCGTGCTGGCCGGTCAGGTCACCGCCGGATTCATGTGGTTGTCCGGCAAGAGGAAGGCTCTGGCCGTCCTCACCCCGTTCCTCGCCGCGTTCGTCGTCGCACTGTGTGCTTTCTGGGCCGCGCGACTCGGACTCATCGAGGGGCCGCTGCGAAGCCTGCTGCCACCCATCGCGGTGCTGCTTCCCGGTGCCCTCATCGTCACCGGGGTGGCTGAACTGGCGGCAGGGGCGATGATGTCGGGTGCGTCGCGCCTGGGATTCGGGACCGCCCAGTTGGCCATGTTCACAGCGGGTGTTCTCGGCGCGGCGTGGCTGACAAAGGTCCCCGTCGACCAGCTCAACAACCAGATCATCCCCTGGCGAGGGTTGTGGGTGCCATTCCTCGGCGTCCTGCTCCTGACCGCTGGGATGAGTCTCATGGAGTCGATACCCAGATACCTCGTCCCGTGGGTGGCTCTCATGTTGGCCACCACCCTGGCCTTCCAGATCATCGGCCAGACGGTTGCCGGGGTCACCTGGGGCGGCGGCCTGCTGGGAGCGACCGTGGCGAGTTTCGGATCATCGGTGATCGAGATGCATCGCCCGCGACTACCGCGTCTGGTGCTCTTCCTGCCGAGCTTCTGGTTGTTGGTGCCGGGATCCCTGGGTCTGGTGTCCCTGACTCAGCTGGGCGCGGGCACCTCGGTGGCCGGCGCGACGGTGTTGGAGTCCACGGGAATCATTGGCTCGATCGCGCTGGGTCTGCTCATCGGCACGACGGCTGCGCGGGCTGTCGGGCTGCTTCGTCGCAGCCGCACACGTCGGCCCGGGGCACGTCGTCGGCAAACCTTCTGACGCGTCCCGGACCGAACACAGATCCTGGCCTCAGCCGCGCGGGCGGCGGGTCGGGAACTGCTTGCGGGCGTAACGAGCGACGCTCCAGGTAGTGAACCCGTCGGTGGTGGCTCCGACTCCACCACCCAATACAGGCACGCGCTTGGAGACGAAGACCGGCAGTTTCTTGCCCGCAACCTGGCCCATGAGGACGTTGACGAGGTTACGGGCGACGACCTTCTCCAGATCGGCGTCACCCACCGGGGCGGTGGCGATGCCCATTGGGGTCGTCGGAAGCTTCTCCTCGTGAATGAGGCTGTCGACCTCACGCTGCCCCATGAGGGTGGCGAGGATGGCGGTCCGGACGCGCTGGTCGTCAAGGTCATAGCCGCGCAGGTGGGCGATGGCAGCCACCATGCGGGCCTGGACGATCGCGACGCCCGAGATGTTGGCGGGGATGGTCACGGCCAAGGTGACGACGCCACCGAGGTTGGAGACGAATCCCTGTGCACCTGCCATGGCGATGTGCTGGTTGACGAGGGAGTTGATGGCCTGTTCGACGTCACCGTCGTGCTTGGTGAGGGTCTTGCCAGCGGCCTGACGCGCTCCCGGCAGCGACGAGGCACCGTCGATGGCGAATCCCAGGATGCTGCGCAGCATCGAGACGGCCGCGCCGGGTGCCATGTCGGGTGCCTGAGCCAGCAGGGCCTTGCCGATGTTGCTTCCGATTCCCACGAGGCTCTCCTCTCGATCAACTCACCTCAAGGGTAGCCGTGGGGGCAGGGCGAGTCCTGTGGTTGTTCGCGTTGAGGTGGTGTCGGGCAATACCCGTGGTGATCGTGCCTGCGTGAGGCCGCGATTCCTCCGAACGTGGCGTGCCCTCCAGCGTCACCAGTAGGACCGCCCGTTTGGCCTATGGGTGTCCCTCCGTGTCAGATTATGAACTACCCCCTATTTGTTAACGAGGATAACTAATGAGTTAGGGTTACCTTATGAATTGTGACGAGGTGACCGTGGCCCGACAAGGTGACATCCACCCGCTCCCGATGGCCCGCGCCATGGCCGGAAGCGCGCTGACCACCACCCATCGGCCCCGCACTCGGGGGCTCCACGGCGCTGTGGACCCACGCACCCTGTTCCTCTACGTCATCGTCCTCAACATCCTTCTCATGGGAGCGGGGTCGACGCCTCTGGTGCTGGCCTGCCTCGGCGTCGTCGTGGTGTCACTCGTGTTCACGACCCGCCCCACGACGTGGATCGGGTGGCTGATCTTCGTCCTGGTGTGGGTCTTCTGCTGTTTCGCCCTTCCAGCCCTGTGGCACTCGGCTGTCTCCGCATTTCTGGTCTTCATCGCTTTCTGTATGTTCCGCTTCGCAGGAGTCTTCGGCTCGGCAGTGGCTGCGATCAAGGTTCTCGACGTCACCCGGGTTGGTTCAGTCCTCACCCAGATGCGTGCGCCGCGAGTCGTGCAGGTCCCGGTGATGGTCGTGGTGAGGTTCTTCCCGATGGCAGTGCGCGAGCTGCGGGCGATCGTCCAGGCCATGACCCTGCGAGGCCTGAGACCCGGCGCCCGTTCAACCATGCGCCACCCGCTGCGTACGGGAGAATACGTCGTCATCCCCTTCCTGGCCTCGGCTGCCCGGATCGCCGACGAGCTCTCCGCCGCAGCCATCATCAAGGGGCTGGGTGCACAAAAATCCCGGTCCACCCTGGACCCGAGTCGTTTCCGTGTCGGTGACGCCGTCGTGCTGATGGTTTTGGGCGCGTTGATTGCCTGGCGCGTGACCGAGGTGATCGCATGAGCGTCAGCCTGACCGACGTCTCCTACTCCTACCCGGTCCCTGACCTCGACGGGTCCCCGTTCGACGACGGCCCCACGCCCGACCGAGAGGTCGTGGACCAGCTCCGGGACATCACCATGACGATCCGGTCCGGGACCCTGACCCTGCTCGTCGGGGGATCAGGATCAGGGAAGTCCACCCTGCTGCGGACGATGAATGGCCTCGTCCCGAAGTTTTTCGAGGGCACCATGCGTGGCAGAGTGGAGGTGGACGGCACTGATCTGGCCGGGGTTGAACTCCACGACGTCGGGCGCACCTCGGCGATGATCTTTCAGAATCCTCGCACCCAGTTCTTCACCTCCATCGTGCGAACCGAGCTGGCTTTCGGGCTGGAGAACTACGGGGTCGACCCGTCCGAGATCCGCGACGCCATGACTCGGGCAGTCGGCCAGACCGGCATCGCACACCTGCTTGACAGGCGGCTCGACACCCTCTCGGGAGGGGAGTTGCAGCGCGTCGCGTGTGCCTGTGCCCTGGTCACTGACGTCGATCTGCTCCTCTTCGACGAGCCGACCTCGAATCTCTCTGCCGAGGGAATCGACGATTTTCGCCACCTCGTTGCCCAGCTGAAGGCCTCCGGGAAGACGCTGGTCATCGCCGAGCATCGGTTGCACCTCTTCCGTGGGATGGTCGACGTCGTTCATCGCATTTCTGACGGCAGAGTCGCCGAAACCATGACCGGCGATGATCTTTTCAGCCTGACGGACATGGAACGGACCGAGCGTGGCCTCCGCGCCCTCGATGTCCTCCCGGTGGACATACCCGAGCCGCCGACCGCCGCAGCCTCCTCCAACACCGATGGCCCAAAACTCCCGACTGGGCTGATGGTCGAGCACCTGTCCTTCTCCTACGGGCCTGGCCCGATGATTCTCGACGTCGACTCCCTCTTCCTGCCGGCCGGAGCGGTGACGATCCTCACCGGCCCCAATGGCGCGGGCAAGTCGACCTTGGCCCGACTGATCTGCGGGCTCGAAAAATCCCCGCCCAGCGCCCGTATCGGCATGGGAGAGCCGTGGAGCACCGGCAGGAGGCAGAAATCGTGCGGGATGGTCATGCAGGACGTCCGCCGCCAGCTGTTCAGCGAGTCGGTGGAGCGGGAAGTCACCCTCGGTCTGGACCCGCGCCAACGCGATGCCGCCAACGTCCCGGCGCTCCTGGAGCGTCTCGATCTGATCGGCCAACGTGACCGTCACCCCTTGTCACTGTCCGGTGGGCAGGCCCAGCGCCTCGTCGTGGCGGCCACCATCGCCCAGGACAAGGAGGTCGTCATCTTCGACGAGCCTACATCGGGTGTCGATTTTCGTCACCTCACCTCGATCGCCGACCTCGTCAGTGACCTCGCGACCGCTGGGAAGGTCGTCATCGTCATCACCCACGACCCGGAGCTCATGGCCCGATGTGGGGACTACCTCATCAACATCACCACTCTGAAAGGACAATCATGAAACCCCGTCTGACAACGCGTGACCTGGTGAGTATCGCCATCTTCGCGGTGATCTTCTTCGTCGTCTTCTACGCCTGCGGCATGATCGGTCTCGCCGGTCCGGCCTTCATGTTCGTCGGTTGGATCCTGGGCATCCTGCTGGGCGGCATCGTCCTCATGTTGTCAGTTGCACGGGTGCCGAAAATTGGCACCATGACGATCACTGGTCTGCTCGTCGGGCTCGGTATGAGCCCGGGGCACACCATCTGGATGATCCCGGCCGGAATAGTGCTCGGATTTCTCTCCGATCTCATCATCACCAAGGCCGGCCGCAGCACCCGTCTCACGACGAGCCGCGCAATGCTCGGGTATGCCGTGTTCGTGCTGTGGATGATCGTGCCGCTCATCCCGATGCTCGTGAATGCCGACGAGTACTACGCCATGATCACCGAACAGATGGGCGCCGACTACTCCAACAAGATGCGGGAACTCTTCACACCTGGCCTGGTGGCGGGATGGGCCGTCATCGTCTTCCTGCTGGGGCTGGCCGGTGGCTGGTTGGGCATCAAGGTGGGTCGCAAGCACTTCCAGCGGGCAGGACTGACGAAGTGAGCGAGACCTCCACGTCCCCGCAGGTGTGCCCCGGCGCTGCCGCACCGGAAGATATTCGCGACTACCAGGCCAAGCACCGTGCCGGTGGCAAGGCCCTGTCGTCGATCATGAAACCTATCCGCGAGTACGTCCTGATCGCGCGGATCCTCGTCATTGCGTCCTGCATCGTCGCCCTTGCCCCGTACGTCGCCCTGACGAAACTCGGCGCGATCCTGCTGGGTGATCACGTCGACCACGAGGCGCTCACCCGCACCGCCAATGTGCTGTGGATGGCCTTCTGCCTCCAGGCCCTGCTCTACGTGTTGGCCCTCGTCATCACTCACATCGCCGACATCAAGCTGCGCAACATACTCCAGGACCGCATCATCGACCGCATCTCGGAGGCCCCACTGGCCTGGTTCAGCTCGTCGTCAACCGGTCGGGTGCGCAAGGCCATCCAGGACGACACCGTCCAGATCCACATGCTCGTCGCCCATGCGCCCGTTGAGCAGACCGCAGCCGTGGGAGTTCCGGTCGTACTGCTCGTCTATGCCTTCGTGGTGGACTGGCGGCTGGGACTTCTCTCCATCGCCACCTTCCCGATCTACGCCCTGCTGCAGTGGGTGACGATGCGAGACATGGCCACCAAGACCGCCGAGATGGACGACAAGCTCGCCGACATCTCGTCCTCGGCGATCGAGCTGACGGAGGGGATCCACGTCGTCAAGAATTTCGGACAGACCGGCAAGGCCCATCGTCGCTTCACCGAGGCCTGCGAGGAGTTCGCCCGGTTCTACTGGGACTGGTGTGGCCCGCTCATCAAGGCGTCGGCCCTGTCTCTGTCGGTGATCTCGGTGGCAGCTCTCATGGCGATCAACCTGGGATTCGGTCTGCTCATGGCCAAGGCCGGCTGGGTGGGCGTCACCGACGTCCTCACCTGTTCACTCATCGCCCTGGTCCTGCCGCGCACCATCGAGGTACTGGGCAACATGGCATGGGGTTACCAACAGGCCGGCAACGCGGCTCTGCGTCTGCAGGACGTGCTGTCCATCGAGCAGATCAGCCATCCACAGGTCAGCGTGCGGATTCCTGACGACATGACGGTCACCTTCGACGACGTCAGCTCCTCCTACCTCACCCCTGACGGCGTCATTCCGGCGCTGAGTCATGTCAACCTGACACTGCGTCCAGGAACTGTCACGGCTCTGGTCGGGCCGTCGGGGTCCGGCAAGTCGACCTTGGCGACGATGCTCGCCCGCTTCCGCGACCCGGATTCCGGAGTGGTGCGCATCGGTGGGGTCGACCTCAAGGACCTTGCCCAGAATGACCTCTACCGGTTGGTGTCCTTCGTCCTCCAAGACCCGTACATGCAGCGTCGGTCCATTCGTGACGTCATCACCTTGGCTCGTCCCGACGCCACCGACGATCAGGTGCGCGAGGCTGCTCGTGCCGCCCACATCCTTGACGACATTGACGCCCTGCCGAAGGGTTTCGACACCGTCTTGGGGGAGGACACCGATTTCTCGGGTGGCCAGAAGCAGCGGTTGTCCATTGCTCGCGCCGTGCTCGCCGACGCCCCGATCCTCGTGCTGGACGAGGCGACGGCGGCCACCGATCCTGACTGCGAGGCGGAGATCCAGCAGGCCCTGGCCGCGCTGGCCCGGGGCCGCACCGTGCTCGCCATCGGTCACCACGCCGAGTCGGTGGCCGGCGCCGACGTCATCTGTGTCATGGAGAACGGTGGCATCGCAGCTTGTGGTTCGTCCGAGGAATTGGCGGATCAACCCTACTGGGCTCGTCTGTCGGCAGGACGAGTGATGAAAGGAGCCACCCGATGACCACGACCACAGATTCCCGCCTTTCTTGGGCGGGCGACATCCTGCTCCTGGACACCTTCCGACCCCTACTCACCGAGGAAGGAGCTGCCAAGTTCCGTCGTTCCCTGTGGCTGGCAGGTCTTCAGGGAGCCCTCGAGGGGGTTGGCCTGTTTGCCGTCATCCCGACGATCACGGCATTCGTCGAGGATGGGCCCTCGATGGGACTGACCTGGCAGGGCTGGGTGTGGGTGCTCGCGGCCTTGGCCGTCGCCGGGGCTGCCGTGACGTACTTCCAGTCGACGATCGGTTATCTCGCCGCGATGGACGTCATGGGCAAGCTCAGCGTGCGCATCGGTGACCAGGTGGCGAGCCTGCCACTGGGATGGTTCCGGTCGAATTTCCCCGGCCGCCTGTCCCGCCTTCTCACCCAAGGACTCATGCACCTGGGCGAGGGGTTGGCACATTTCACCGCCCCACTCGTGCGCGGTGCCGCGACGACCGTCGTCATGATGGTGCTCTCGTGGTTCTGGTCGTGGCAGTTGGGGCTGTCCCTGCTCATCTCGATGCCTGCGATGTATCTGATCATGATCGCGTCGCGGGCCTTGTGGCTGCGCGGCGAGTCGGCGGTCCAGCCGACCGAGCAGGAACTGGCTGCCCGCATCGTCGAGTTCTGCGAGACTCAGCCGGTGCTGAGGGCTGCCGGACGAGCCGAGGGCTATGAGCCGCTCCGGGATGCCCGTCGAGCCAATGAACGCGCTGCCCGTAAGTGTCTGGGGCTCGGTGTGACGGCGAACTTCCTCTCGGGTCTGGGGGCCCAGGTGGTCGCGGTCGTTCTTATCGTGCTGGCCGCTCGCATGGGCAACGACGGCACCCTCGCCCCGGTCGCGACGGTGGCTTTCGTCGGCGTCTCGCTGCGCTACGCCAAGGTGTTGGAGGACGTCGTCTCGGCAGCACTGTCCGTCGAGACTGCGCGCAAGCCGGTGAGCGAGGTGGACGAGATCCTCTCGGCGGAGGTGCTACCCAAGCGCGCGCACCCGGTCGAGCTCTCCGCTCCCGGGGAGGTGTCCCTCGAGGACGTCTCCTTTGGCTACGACAAGAATCATCCCGTCATCCATGACGTCACCTTTGCTGCTCCCGCTGGGGGATTGACGGCCATTGTCGGCCCCTCGGGGGCTGGCAAGACGACCCTGTTCCGGCTCATGGCGCGGTTCTGGGACGTCGACTTGGGGACGGTGCGTGTCGGCGGACTGGACGTGCGCGACCAGACGACCGAGCAGCTCATGAGTCAGCTCGCCATGGTCTTCCAGGACGTCTACCTCTACGACTCCACCCTGGCGGAGAACATTCGCATCGGTAACCCGGATGCCACTGACGAGCAGGTCTGGGAGGCAGGATCCTTGGCCGGGGTCGACGAGATCGCAGCTCGCCTGCCCGGTGGATGGGATGCCAGCGTCGGTGAGGGTGGTCGTCGTCTGTCGGGCGGTGAACGGCAACGGGTTTCGGTGGCTCGCGCCTTGCTGAAACGCGCCCCGATCCTGCTGTTCGACGAGGCCACCTCTGCGCTCGATCCCGAGAACGAGGCCCACGTCGAGGCCGCCCTGGCCCAGCTGCGCGAGTCCTCGACAATCCTCGTCATCGCCCACAAGCTCGACACCATCCGTTCGGCGGATCGCATCGTCGTCATCGACCGCAACGGTAGGGTTTGCCAGGTGGGAACCCATGACGACCTCATTGCCAGCGGCGGTGTCTACGCCGATCTGTGGCATGCCCGGGAGCGGGCCGAGGGGTGGTCGCTCGTGGGCCGTGAATGATCAGCAAACGGCCAGGGCGCAAGCCTGCGTTCACGCGACGTCAGGCGATTGACGCGGCCCTGGCCGAGGGCATCGAGACCTTCACCCTGAGGGCTGTCGCTGATCGTCTCGGGGTGAAGGCCACCGCCCTGTACCGGGAGTTCAGTTCTCGTCAGGAATTGCAGTTGGCCGCAATTGCGGAGATCGCGGTGGACATCGAGCCGGATCCCGACGTCTCCAATTGGCAGGACGCCCTACGTCAGGTTGTCGACCGCCAGTGGGCGTTGTGCGAGCGGTATCCAGAGGCTCCGCTGGTGCTCATGGCTCAGCCAGAGGCCTTCGGGGCAGCGATGCCTCGTATCGCGGCGATCGTGCAGAGACTGGCAGAGCTTGGTGTCCCCGGAGGGGTCGAGGGGGCTGCTTTCGCCTTCGACTTCGTCGGGGACACCACCTTGGAGACCTTTGTGTCGATCCAGCCCTATCTGACCGCTGATGAAGGAGGACGGACCGGCGTCGAGAGGATCGGGGAGATGACGGCAGGGCATCCGGATGTGTTCGGGGTGCAGTCGATGGGTGAGCGCGGCAACCTCGATCTCAAGGTTGAGTTCATCATCGCCGGCATGGAGCTCGGGCTGTTTCCCGGCTCGGTCGCACAGAAGTGATCGCATTCCCAGACCGCGAATCCTCCTGCAGCATCCCCATCCCGTGATCCCGCCTCGACAAGTCGAGGGCGACGACGGCCCGGTCTGGACGGATGGTATTCCTCAGGCGTGCAGATCGTCAGCGGTCTTGTCGGGTTGGACGCTCCACTCCGGTGGGACGTCGGCTCCGGACTTCTCGTCCTCCTCAGCCTTGGCGGCGGTCTCCTGGACGATGCCCGGAGTGTGGTGAACCGGGGCGTAGATGGCGTAGACCTGCATCGGCTCGTCGCCGGTGTTGATGACGTCGTGCCAGGTGCCGGCCGGGACCTGGACGGACCAGCCGTCGCTGACGTCCTGCTGGAAGTCGAGCTGATCCTCAGCCGGTCCCATGACGCAGCGACCCTTGCCGGAGTCCAGGCGCAGGAACTGATCGGTGTCGGGGTGGGCCTCCAGGCCGATGGACTCTCCCACCGGGATGGACATGAGCGTAACCTGCAGGTACTTACCGGTCCAGGCGGTGGTGCGGTAGTTCGTGTTCTCCTTCGTCGCGGTCTCGATGTCGAAGGCGTTCGGTTTGGGGCCGTTGTCGTTGATCTTCATGGCCAACGCTTCCTTTCCTGGTGAGATTCGTGCTGCGGGTGTGGGCCAGTGACCGGTCGCGCCGATCGGATTGGTATCTGCAAGGCAGTCATTGCCTCACAATCTCGATGGGTCCAGCCTATGTGGCCAGTGTGGCCAGACTATCCTGCCCACCCAACTGACGACATGTTCGACAATTCTAAGGGATCCAGGCCTCTCCAGAGGAGAGTACGTGCTGTGCCGGCCCACTTCGACATGGAGATCCACGACGACGAGTTCCAGCCCGGCGTTCTCGCGGACAAGCAACCGGCGGTCTCCGACGTCCTGAGCACCTGGCGTGAGAGGTACAAAAGGCCGCCAGGGAGGAGTCTCGGCGCTGTGATCATGGCGAGGGGCTAGGACTTCTTCTTCCGGGTGTCCCGGATCCCCTGGATGAGGATCGCGAGGATCCCGATCACCATGACCCACGCCATTTCCCCGACGGCGCCGTACCACGGCTGGACGAGGGCGGTGAGGGCGAGGACGATAAGAGCCCACGCGGCGAGGATGGGCGTCAGGATGAGCAAACGTGCAGCTCGCGTCTGGCCCGGTTTGCCTCCGCTGCGGGGGAACATTCGGTTCTCGCCAACCAGTTCCAGCAGGATCTCGCCGGGGATTCCGATGAGCAGGACTCCGACGAACATCCTCAGCGACCAGCGCCAACCGATGAAGATCGCCACGATCGCGAACACCACAGCCATGCAGACCGTGAACGCGACGGTGCCCGCAAGGATCCTCTCAGCGCGGGACGGTTCCTTCTCCTCGACGGTCATGACTTCCTCACACTCGCTCGCCAGCATCGTCACGCACGTGGCTGACGACCTGCTCCGACAAGGCCAAGTGTCCTCCAGGAAGGCTAACGACCAAACCGAGGGCTCCAGGCCGGACCGGGGATGCTGCAAGACATGTCAGCGGACATGGGGATCAGTTGCACCGAATCCGTCGCCTCCTATCTCGGTGAGGGTTCCGAGGCCGACGCTGGTTCCGATACGGATGATGAGATCCATCCAGTCGATCATGATCCTTCCAAGATTCGGGCCGGGCGGTGCCAAGGGACAGTGAAATGTGTGGCATGTACCCGATGGACAATGAAGGGGGCAGGACACGCGGACGCGGATGCGCGAGTCTTGGGGTAAAGGCGCTCTGGCCAGCCCGAACAGCCTCAGCAAAAGGTGAGGTGGGACGACTCAATGGTCAGTGGTGCGGTGGAGGGCCTCTATTCTGACGCCATGTCCACACGTTCCTTGCCGGTTCTGATCGATTGCGACCCCGGGATTGACGATGCGTTCGCGCTGGCCTACCTGGCGTGCCGCGACGACGTCGAGACCGTCGGGGTGGTGACGACAGCTGGCAATGTCGGTCAGGACGACGTGCTGCGCAATGCCCTGGGGCTGACCGAGCTGCTCGGGATGGATGCCCCGGTGGCGCGTGGGGCGGACGCGCCCCTCGTCGAGCCGGTGATGACCGCCGAGGAGACCCATGGACCCCACGGTTTGGGGTATGCCCAGCTGGGGGACTGCGGACGTGACCCCGATGGGCGCAGCGGTGCGCAAATGTGGGTGGATCTTGCCCGGAAATACCCCGGCGAGCTGGTCGGCATCGTCACCGGGCCGCTGACGAACCTCGCGCTGGCGCTGCGGGAAGAACCGGAATTGCCGCAGTTGTTGCGGGGGCTGCACGTCATGGGTGGAGCGATCAATCATCGTGGCAACACCGGCCCGACGAGCGAGTGGAACATCGCGGTGGACCCGGAGGCCGGCCATGAGGTGTTCGAGGCATGGGGGAAGGCGTCCAAACGGGTGGTGCTTGGGGCGTTGCAGGCCACTGAGGTCATCCGTCTCGACGAGAGGGATCGTCGGGCTGTGGAGGAGCTAGGGGAACATCCGGTTGTGAAAGTCCTGGCCGACGCGCTGAGGTTCTACTTCGAGTTCCACGAGGCTGACGGGTTGGGATGGTGTGCATACTTGCACGACCCGCTCGTCGTCGCCAACGCGGTGACCGGGAGGTTTGCGACGACGCGGCCACTTGCCGTCGATGTCGAGCTGACCGGGACGCTCACCCGTGGTCAGACCGTGGGTGACGAGTTGGGGCGGTGGGGCAAGGAGCCCAACGTCGACCTGCTGTGTGACGTCGATGCCGAACGGTTTATTGAGCACCTTATCTCGACGTTGTGGGAGGGGCTGGGCGCCGGACGCTGAGATCAGGTGGCGTTTGGAACGAGCGGTCTGACGGGCCTCTTGTAAGAGCAGGCGGGATGCCTCATTGGACTACATTGCAATGCAAGGTACAGTGTTATCCAAGCTACTTGGTTGAGGAGGAAAAGCGTGGCGGAACGACAACTGCGCAAGGGCGCGCTCGAACTCGTCGTCCTCGGGTTGCTGGCGAGCAAACCGTCCTACGGAGGGGAACTCGTGGACAGGCTCGAGAACGAGACGGATCTGGGCGTGTCCCAGGGGACGCTGTACCCGTTGCTCAACCGACTGCGTCGCGGTGATCTGGTTTCGACCGAGTGGCAGGAGTCGCCGTCAGGGCCTCCGCGCAAGATCTATCGCCTGACTGCCGCCGGTCGAGGCCACCTGACAGAGCTCATCGATGAGTGGTCGCGCATCGCAGCCGCCGTCGACCGTGTCACCAACGACAACCACAACACTTCTGGCAAGGAGAGATCATGAACCTCTGGACTCGAGACGATGATGGCGTGCGTAGCCTGTTCGGCATCCCCATCGGTGCGCCGTGGGGGAGCGGCTCCCGCATCGCGCTGCGCGGTTTCGAACCTGAGAACCCGCACCTGCTGGTGCCTCGAGCCGTGGGCATCGGATGGGATCTCAATCTGGGCGCCGTCGCCGTGCGCCTGGGGCTCATCCGCCCCGACGACTCCCTACCCGACCTCAACGAATACGTCCCCGAGAAACTTCGACGTGGTCTGGTGGCAGCGCCGTGGGTTGGGGCCGGTCTCGCCAGCAGCATGACACTCGGATTCGTCAAGGCTGACCGGGTGGCGACGTCGTGGTCCCTCGGTGGCAAACCCAACCGATATACGGGTGGTGTGATCGCAACCCTAATCACTGCCGGAGCCACCACGGCGGCAGCCCTCTACCCGCGCTGGGTCGGGAAGGAGGATGGAGCTGACATCGCGGCGACGGCCCAGGCCATGGGGATCCAGACCGTCATCATCATGGCCAATCTGGCTGCCCGCAAAGAGATTCGTCGTCCCGGGAGCCGTCAGCCCCTCGCGGTTGTCGGAGCAATGCTGGCGCCGGTCGTCATGGGTGGAGTGCTGGTCGGAACGGTCAAGGTCGCGCTGGACGGGGTCGCACAGGCACTCACACAAGGCGGGAAGGCGCGTCAGTTCGGGGAGTGAATGCGTCACATAGGATTCCACCGTGAAGTACCTCCGATCCGCAGCTGCGATCTCAGCATCCTGCTCATCGCAGTCGCGGTGGCGAGGTCCTTCAACTAGTTCATCCCGGTGGTCAACAACACCATGGTCGCCATCCTCGCCGTCGAGGTCATCACCGGAAAAGGGGCATGAAGAGAGCGGGCGACGGGAATCGAACCCGCGTGTCCAGCTTGGGAAGCTGGCGCTCTACCATTGAGCTACGCCCGCATGTCTCCCAGGGAGACTCGTCATAGCTTAGCGTACTTCGTCAGATCAGTGCGACTCACCCCGCCGGGCCAGTCAGTAATGCTGCGGAATGCGGCCGTAGATGACCGGGGCATCGAGGCGGTGGGTCTCGGGCGGCTTCGGACGCTGCGAATCCATCCACCGGCGCACCGACGGCAACCAGACGATGACACCGGCGGTGACGAGGAACGGCATTCCGATCCACGCCACCCAGTTCAGGGTCACGGCGGCACATCCGACCACGACGCCACCGATGGCGCCCCAGCGCACCCAGGGACGTCCCAGCCAGGTGTTGACCGCGAGGATTCCCGGCATGGCCACCATGCCCCCGGCGATGCACATCATCGCGGTCGCCAGCAGTACTGACGCCAACGATCCCGGTCTCGGATGAGTCCACGTCATGAGGTGGGTCGCCTGGATGAAGGTGCGCATGTGGATCGACTGCCACCACGCCACCAGGAGGGCAACTGCAGCAGCCACGGCTGCGACGTAGTACAGACCAGCTGCGATGTGCCCCAACGTGGCCGAGGTTTTCGCCTGAGTCTCCAGGTCCTCCGGGGGAGGAAGGGTGCCGATCGTCGCGGCACTGGTACGCACCGGCTGAGTCTCCTCTACGCGCGCCGACGCGTCTCCCGGCTCTGCATGGCGGGGCTGCGGGTCTGCGGGCTGTTCGATCACGATCCTCCTGACGGTGTGGCACCAAGCCTAACCGCACCTGGCGACGCAACCATGATCACGGATCGGGGACGTCGATCGGGAAGTCCTTGCATGACGACCGGCCCGATGTGGAAGCCGTCGTCGTGACGTGCATCGACGTCGTCGATCCAGTCGACATCATGGTGAATACGGCTCCGGACTCGTCGCTCGCGTGGACCGTCGTGCCGTCCACCTGCTGCTCGAAGAATCCCACCTCGTCGAGGCGATCCTGCACGGAGTCGGCGATGTCACCCTCCCAGTGCGAGGCCTTGAGCAGAGGTTCCAGTCCCTCGTCAGTCGTCCACGTCACGGACCTGTATGCGCACTTCGACCCGGACGGCGTGAACCCGACCTTGCTGTCGTCCAGGCGCCAGGGATGCTCAGGATCACGGAAGGTCCCGGTGAGCTCGACGAGGACGCTCTCATACGTCACCGAGGCATTCTCGGCCGTCACCGAGGGGGTTTTGGCGGGGGAGGGGGCAGACGACGTCGGCGCGCTTGCTGCCGGAGTGCTCGCCTGGCTCGGGGCATCCCCGTCCGAACAGCTGGTCATGGCGATGACGACCGCGCTTGCGACAGCGATGCGCACCGGAACTTCACGTGTCCTCACGGTCGATCATGGTAGGTGGTAGCTGTGAACCCAGCAATCAATCCACAGTCCTCGGACAGTCGCGAAATCCGCTTGTCAGGCGGATCTACCGAGTAAGGTGTGACGCTGTTCACGAAGGTTTCATCCACTCGTTGCCGAACCGTGGCCTGCTGTGGCCGTCACGTTCAGACCCCTCCTTGACGATGATCAAGCAGGCAAGGACCGTCTGCACACGTCAACCGTGAGGACATTCAAACATGGATTTCGTGTCACAGTCACGTACCAGGAATGCCGGCGCGTTCCTACTCGCGGCGGCCGTCACCGTCGCGTCGATGGCCGGTTTCGCGCCGGCCTCGCAGGCCGTACCGGAACCGAAGACCCTGCTCACCCCCGACACGACCTGGACCTACCTCGACGACGGCACCAAGCCGTCCGACGGTGCGGCCTGGGCCACCACCGGTTTCAAACCTGGATCCAACTGGAAGGCGGACGCCGGCAAGTTCGGCGCCAAGCGCGGCAAGCTCGCCCCACTTAGCGACGAGCACGCCCCGACCGTCCTGCTCAACCAGTACCTGCCCGGCACCGAGGACGACGTCCCGGGATTCTTCTTCCGCACCGAGGTCGACCTGACCGCTGACGAGGCCAGGAACACCGCCCTGTCCGGGGTCCTCAGCTACGACGACTCGGTCACCGTCTACGTCAACGGCAAGCGCATTGCTGGTGCTGACGACGAGGACGTCAAGAGCTGGAACTCCTACGGCGGCTCCAACAAGTCCGCCCCCAAGACCTTCAGCCTGGCTGAGGCCGCCATCAAGGGCTCGCCCTTCGTCAAGGGCAAGAACATCATCGGTGTCGAGGTCCACAACGGCCGCGCCGAGAGCTCTGACGTGTGGTTCTCCGTTGACGAGGACGTCGTCCTGCAGCCTGCCGCCCAGGTCCCCAAGATCAAGGAACTGTCAATGCAGATCGGCAGCGACCAGCATGATCGCATCTTCACCTGGGTCTCCAACGAGGCTGAGCAGGAGCGTCTGCAACTTGCCGTCGCCCCGGCCAAGGAGGACGACGCCTTCCCGACCAAGCTTGTCGCCGACGTCCCCGCCACCACCTCCACCATCGACAAGGCGCAGTTCTCCGACTACGTCTTCCATCGCAGCGACGTCAAGGGTCTCAAGCCCAACACCAAGTACGTCTACCGCGCCGGATCCGAGCGTGGCTGGAGCAAGACCTACTCCTTCACCACCGACTCGATGGACCCGAACAAGGACTTCACCTTCCTCATGGTCGGTGACCCCCAGATCGGTGCCAGTGGTCGCTACACCAAGGACCCCAACATCCACGGTGACTGGTGGGTCAAGACCATGGAGCGCGCTGGGAAGGCCTACCCGAACTCGTCGATGCTGCTGTCCCTGGGCGACCAGATCAACGGGTTCACCGACTATGACGTCCTCGGAACCCAGTACGAGAACTTCTACCGTCCCGACATCCTGCGCACCCAGCCGCTGGTGACGACGATCGGTAACCACGACATCTCGCCGATCTACGAGAACTTCTTCGGACGCCCCAACGTTGACAAGAAGTACGGTGCCGGCAACTCCGAGCAGGCCAACGGTGACTACTGGTTCAAGTTCAACGGCATCCTGTTCGTGAACATCAACTCCAACGACCTCAACTATGACGGCCCCAACGGCCACATCGAGTATCTGCGGAAGATCGACGCCGAGCACGGCAACGACTCCGACGTACGCTGGAAGTTCGTCATCCAGCACCACAACATGTTCTCCAACGCCTCGCACTCGCGGGACAAGGAGATTCCCGAGTGGCGCAAGCTGGTGCCGGTCGTCTCCGAACTCGGCTACGCCGGCGTCCTCAACGGCCATGATCACGTCTACACCCGCGCCCACCTCATCGACCCGAAGGTGAACCCTGTTGACGGTGATCGCACCGACGAGAAGGCCCTCAACGAGTACCACCCGCAGGACGGCGAGGGGTTCTACCTCACCGCCAACTCCGGCTCCGGTTCCAAGTTCTACGACGAGAAGCCGACCAGCTGGGACGACGTCTACAAGTACGTCGCCGTGCACAGGCAGACGATGACTCCGAACTACACTGCGGTCAAGGTCAACAACGACAAGATCACCTTCACCACCTACGCACAGGCTGTCCGCAGCGAGGGCCCGGTCGAGAAGGTTGACGAGATCACCCTCTACCAGGTCGACAGGAAGGCCCCGACCCTCAGGGGAGTCGAGGACACCATGATCGAGAAGGATGCCACCTTCGACCCGATGGCCGGCGTCAGCGCCACCGACAACCTTGACGGTGACATCGACTCCGCCAGCATCAAGGTGTCCGGAAACGTTGACCCGACCAAGGTCGGCAAGTATCAGGTGACCTACCGCGTGACCGACAAGGCCGGGAACACTGCTACCGTCGTTCGCGACGTGACCGTGGTCGAGAAGGGCCAGACCCCGACTCCGACCCCGTCCCCGAGTGGATCGGCCACACCTTCCCCGAGTGTCCCGGCCACCCCGATTCCCAGTCGTGTCGACAGCGTTCCGAGCGTTGCACCCACCCCTGCTCCCGCCAGCACTGTCGCTACTGGCGGTTCCACCGGCGAGGGGCCCCATCCTGTCGCCCTGCCCCGGACAGGAGCGTGATCGATGACTGATGCGGTGTCGTGAGGGGATTCTCCTCATGTCCCGACCTACACCAAGGATGCGTGTGTAGCAGGCCCGCCCACCTCAGGGTGACCGGGCCTGTGCGTGTCTGACGAAAACCATCATGTCGGGAAGACCCTGGGCAATCCCACTGCTCGGCACCACCCCGAGTTGACGAAAATTGTCGCCGGGGTGGGGTCCGGACATCTGTGGAGCTTGGACCTTCCCCGGGCTGACAAAAATCGTCACTGCGTTTGGCGGAGAGGCAGAGAATCGCGCCAACACACAGTTGCCCCCCCGGATCGGTTGCGATCCGGGGGCAACTGTGTGCGGCTGTGAAGCTCAGTTCTGCTGCATGGTGCCGGTCTCAAGGAACCGGGTGTGCCAGTTGTAAGCCTCGTCGAGCAGATGCGGGGTGTGCTTGAACTTGCAGTCACGCAGTGCACGCTCGTAGTAGTCCATCAGCATCGGACGGTAGTCCGGGTGGGCGCAGTTCTCGATGATCTTCGGGGCACGCTGACGCGGGGCCAGGCCGCGCAGATCGGCGATGCCCTGCTCGGTGATGATGACCATGGCGTCGTGCTCGGTGTGATCGACGTGCGACACCATCGGGACGATCGCCGAGATGGCGCCGCCCTTGGCCGTCGACGGGGACACGAAGGCCGAGATGTAGGCGTTGCGGGTGAAGTCACCGGATCCACCGATGCCGTTCATCATTCGCGAGCCCATGACGTGGGTCGAGTTGATGTTGCCGTAGATGTCGGCCTCGATCATGCCGTTGGCGCCGACGACACCGAGGCGGCGAATGACCTCGGGGTGGTTCGAGATCTCCTGGGGCCGCAGGATGATGTGATCGCGGTAGAAGGCCGCGTTCTCGTTCATCTTGTGCGCGTACTCGGGCGACAGCGAGAAAGCGGTGGCCGAGGCGACGTCGAGCTTCCCGGCATCGATGAGGTCGATCATGCCGTCCTGGATGACCTCGGTGTAGGAGGTCAAATGCTCGAGGTCGGAGTGGAGAAGGCCGTCGAGAACGGCGTTCGGGATGTTGCCGACACCGGACTGCAGCGGCAGCAGGTTCTTCGGCATTCGCCCCTGCTTGACCTCGTTGTCGTAGAAGTCCAGAAGGTAGCCGGCGATCTTGCGGGAGTCGTCGTCAATCGGCTTGAACGGGGTGTTGCGGTCGGGGCCATCGGTCTCGATGATCGCCGCGACCTTGTTCTGGGGGACGTGGAGGAACTTGTCACCGATCCGGTCACCGGGGTGGGTGATCGGGATGGGCACTCGATTCGGAGGAAGCGCGAACCCACCGTAGATGTCGTGCATTCCCTCGAGGTCCTCGGACTGCCACGAGTTCACCTCGATGATGATCTTGTCGGCGACGTCACAGTACACGGCGTTGTTGCCGACCGAGGAGGTGAGGACGACGTCCCCATCCTCAGTGATTCGGGTGGCCTCAATGACGGCGTAGTCGACCTTTCCGAAAAAGCCCTGACGCACCATCATGCCCGACTCCGACAGGTGAATGTCGGTGTAGAAGGATGTGCCGTCGTTGATCTTGTTTCGCATCTGGGGATCGGACTGGTATGGCATGCGCCAGCCGATGCCATCGACGGAGGCGAGGGCGCCGTCGAGTTCGGGAGCGGTCGAGGCTCCGGTGAAGACGTTGACGGTGAACTTCTCGCCGCGATCGTGGGATTCCTTGATGCGCTTGGCCAGTGCGCTCGGAAGTGCCTTGGGGTAGCCCGACCCAGTGAATCCACCGAATCCGATCTGGTCACCGTCATTGATGAGCGCAGCCGCGTCGTCCGCGCTCATCACCTTCTGACGCAGGGCTGCGTTCGCAATCCGCTCTGACATCTGTCCTCCTGCCGCCGTGCGGCTGGTTGTCGGTGACGGTGCACGGCGCTACCCGTGAGCCGTCGAAGAAACACTGTTTCGTTCCCGTTGAATGCGGTCCGAAACGTTGGCAACACTGTATATGGGGGTGCTTGGCGCGGGATGGGGCACCCCTGCTTTTGGGGTCGGAACGGCACTGTCGGTCCATGATGGCTGGCGCGCTCGCACGACTGTGCATGACACGCCTGAGACAGTCCGGTTGGACGTGCATCGGGCCTCTCCAACCGCAACCATGCTCACATTCTCGTGACGGTGATTGTCGTCGTTAGTACGAGGTCGGTGTCGGGGTCGAGGGGGACGGCATTGTCCTTGCAGACGCCGGTCTCGACGCACACGAAGTCGCGCCAGGCCTGAGCCGTCGGGTTGTCGCCGATTCCTGACGAGGAGCGTGGGTTCCAGATCACCGCGCTGGGGCAATTCGTCGTCGTCAGGTGAATTTCGCGTCCCCAGACCGGATCGACGAGGGTCGGGGCCGGCCCGATTCCCTGGATGACGGTGTCGGTGTCCGGGGCCATGACGAGCTCGTCGGCGTCGAAGGATCCCTTGTCACCGGTCGCGAAGTTGTGCCAGTCGGCACCGCGGACTCCCCGGACTCGCGCCTGGTCGGCGTCCCCGACGCGCAGGTAGGTGTGCCACATCCCCTCGACGACTCGGGGCTTCTCGTCGTGGTTGGTGAGAGTGAGCGTCATCTCCAGTGCGGTGTCGGTCATGACCACCTCGTGGCGAATGCCGATTGAGGCGGTCTCAGCGGTTCCGACGACGCGGAAGGGTTCCGCGACCGTCCCCTGGAAGTCGGTGCGGCGGGCCAGGCCGTGTTGGGGATCCTGGTCATTGTTCGGTCCGTGACCAAACCATGGGGCACACAACGGGACACCTCCCCGGATGACCGCGTCGGACTCGTCGGCGTGCTCGGCGTCGAACCAGATGACGGGCTTGCCGTCGGCCTGCCACGCCAGCACCTGGCAGCCGTGATCTGCGACCTGCCATGCGCCGTCATGAGCGGTGTGAAGGGTTCCGGGGAGGTTGGTCATGTCCCCATGATCGTCGTCATCGTTCCCACACTGCGCGAAGTGCGTCGATCCGCTCACAACGGATGGTGTTTCGTGCAGCCTCGACGGCGACGGGCTTGGCGCAGAAGGCGATGGCCAGCCCGGCTGCGGCGAACATATCGAGGTCGTTGGCGCCGTCTCCCACCGCGATCGTTCGCTCAAGATCTACCTCGCTCTTCTCGGCCCAACGACGCAGCCAGGTGGCCTTGGCGGCCCGATCGACGATGTCCCCGACAACCCGGCCAGTGAGGTGGTCGTCGACGATCTCGAGCTCGTTGGAGGCTGAGAAATCGGCGCCGATCTCCGCAGCAAGCGGATTGACCAAGGCCGTGAACCCTCCTGACACCAACCCGACGGCTGCGCCGACCTCGTGCGCCGCGGCCACCAGTTCCGCCGCACCCGGGGTGACGACGGTCGCCTTGCGCGCCTCCTCGAGGGCCCCGACGTGCAGACCCTCAAGACACTTGACGCGCTCGTGAAGGGATTCGGCGAAGTCGAGTTCTCCGGCCATCGCCCGGGCCGTGATCTCGCTGACCTCCTCGGCCTTTCCGGCGCACTCGGCGAGCAGGTCGATGGCCTCGGTGCGCGTGACCGTCGAGTCGACGTCACAGACAATGAGACCGGGCGGCTCGACAGCCAGGGCGCCATGGGGATGCAGGACTCCGGCGCCGGTCTGGGCGGCGAGTTCGCGTACCTGTGTCATGTCGCCCTCGAAGGACATGGCGTACTCGAAGATGTGAGCGGCCCAGTCATTGGTGTGGATGCCGCGCATGCAGGCGGAGTCGGGCCAAAGAAGGGTGCCGGGGGAGCGGAGGCTGGAGCGATCGTCACTGACGAGGATGACGCGAGAACTCATCATGGCACCACGGTAGGTGGGTTTCGGCCCGTCGGGTGAGGGTTCCGCTCCTCGGCATGATCGTCTACCCGCGGACGGTCCGCGTGACGGTGTACTGACGATTCCGCGCGACCTGGCGAGTCGGCCCGACCGTGCGCCGTAGATGGGATGCCCACGGCAGGTGATTGTTGTAGACACACCACAGGCTGCCGCCGGGGCGCAACACGCGAGCGGCGTCGGCCAGCATGGCCAGGGTCGGGGCGTGGTCCTGGGCGGTTCCGCGATGGAAGGGCGGATTGGTGACGACGACGTCGACGCTCTGGTCGGACAGGACGGACAATCCGTCACACCAGTGGGTGACGATGTCGAGTCCGTTCGCCCTGGCGGTGAGACGAGTCGAGTCGACGGCCTGCCAGGAGACATCGGTGGCGTTGACGGTGGCGTCTGGGAGTCTGCGTGCCAGGTGAGCGGAGATGATGCCGTTGCCGCACCCCAGATCGACGACGTCGGTGTTGACGTCGGCCGCGATGGCGTCGAGGTGATCGAGGAGCAGGGACGTTCCGGCGTCGAGGCCGGTGGTGTGGAAGACGCCGCCGTGGGCTCGGATCGTCAGGCCGTTGACGGTGTTGGTGCGTGGCCATTCCCCAGTGACGGCCGGGTGCTCCCGAGGAGACGAGAAGTGCAGCACGCGGGCCTTGCGCACTCCGAGGCTGGCGTGGACGTCGTCGAACCAGCGGGCAGCGACGTCGTTCATGGACCGGGCCATGTGCTTGATGCGTCCGCCTGCGACGATGTGGGCATCGGGTCCGAGGAGTCGCCAGAGAGTACCGAGCAGTTCGTCGAGTTCGTCAAGACTGGAGGGCAGGCCCATCCACACCACCGGGGTGCTGCATTCCTTTGTCGTCAGAGGATTGAGGCGAAGACTCTCCGGGATTGCGGTGAGGTCGCGGCAGTCGTCAGACCACGCCGTGGTGTCTTCGCCGGATACTGGCACCAAGGAAGGGCGACCCAGCACCCACACAGCCGTGGCCAGCGGTGATTCGGCGACGATGAGTTCGTCAACGGGGTCCAGGGTGGCGGTGTCCATGGCGGCAGTCTCCCAGACCACGGGCACGGGACACAGCTGAGAGATCGACGCAACAGGTGTGCCGGAGGATGGTCATACCTGCGAATGACTACACGGAGCTGCCAGAAAACGGTCCAAACAGGCGATGGTGACGTTGACATGGGCATTTTTTGGCAGCTCCGTGTATCAAACCCGAGTACTCGATCGATACCGGCCCCACCCTAGGATGGCGACATGGCAGAGTCGCCCCTGGAAATTCACGTCATCGCCGATTCGACGGGTGAGACCGCCGTTCGGTTGGCCCGCGCCGCCCGCAGCCAGTTCGAGGGGGTCCACTGGCACATCGTGCGCCATCCCATGATCGGCACCGTCCCGGAAATGGTTGCGGTCCTAGAGGCCGTCAAGGAGTCCCATGACGCGGGGCAGTGGGTGTGCGTGGTGCACACCCTCGTGCTGCCCGACATGCGCCATATGGTCACCGATGCCTGCGAGGAGATGGGTATCCGCGAGGTCAACCTCATGGGCCCCATGCTCGACGCGATGGAGGAGGCTTCTGGTCTTGACGCCGACGCCGTCCCACGTCGTCCCGTGGGCGTTGAGGCCGACTACTTCACCCGTATCTCCGCCATGGAGTTCGCGGTTCGTAATGACGACGGCGCCATCCCCGATCGCCTGACCGAGGCGGACATCTGTCTGGTGGGCGTGAGCCGCTCGGGCAAGACACCGCTGTCGATCTACCTGGGTTACCTCGGCTACAAGACCGTCAATGTCCCGCTCGTCCCCGGGATCGCCCCGCCAGCCGAGTTGGCGGCGGTCGATCGTTGGCGCATCGTCGGCCTGACGATCGACGCCCAGCGGCTGCTGGAGATCCGTGGACGTCGGGTCCGCGGGTTGGGAGGTTTCGGCAACGAGGACGGTTACGCCGACCTCGCCGCGATCTACGACGAGCTGGACGAGGTTGGCAGGATCCAGCGACGACTGGGTTGCCCCATCATCGACACCACGGGCCTGGCCCTGGAAGAGTCCGCGACGAAGGTCATCGACATCGTCGACCAGCGAGCCAAGACGGCCGGGACGAGGTTGCGCAAGCCGGCAGGGTCCTATCGCACTAGACCTTGATCACCCGAGGATGATCGGGACGGCCAGCGGTTTTGGTCTGCTCCCAGGTCACGTCATTGATCACCAGTCTTCGGCGGAGCAGTGGGTGCTGACAGTGGCGGTTCCACTGGTATGGATGGCGTTGCCCCTTGTCTGTCTTAGATGGTGGTCTTGTCGGTCGTGGGAGGCATCGTGTCGCTGGCCGGGTACCAGAATCCGCGGCTCGAGGAAGACAGCCGGGAGGCATCTGCGGCAAAGGTGGGCGATATGTCACGCCCCGCTCCGGCGAGCCCGGACGAGACATGAGTTACTTCGTCATCCTTGGTTGCTCCTACTCGTGAAAATGGGACGCGAGCGTGAGAGAATGACGACATCCGGCCCTATGGTGGGGCTGGGCCTCGGGCTCATTGCGCAGTCGCACGGGTCCGAACGCCGTGAATCGATGAACAGACTGACACAGATCGAAGGAGATCAGTCATGACTGACCGTTACGTGTATGACTTGTCCGAGGGCAGCGCGGAGATGAAGCCGCTGCTCGGCGGCAAGGGCGCAGGAGTTGCCGAGATGACGCGTCTCGGCGTCCCGGTGCCCGACGGATTCACCGTCACCACTGAAGCCTGCGTGGACACCATGACGAGGAAGGGAGAGTGGCCGGAGGGCCTCGACTCCCAGGTGTGGGACGGACTCAAGCGTTTGGAGGAGCGCACCGGTCGTGGCCTGGGCGACGTGGACAAGCCCCTCCTGGTCTCGGTTCGCTCCGGCGCCGTCATCTCGATGCCCGGCATGATGGACACCATCCTCAACCTCGGTATTTCCGACGACACCGTCGAGGCCGTCGCCAAGGAGGCCGGCAACGAGCGCTTTGCCTGGGACTGCTACCGCCGCTTCATCCAGATGTATGGCGAGGTCGTCGAGGGCATCGACGCCCACGTCTACGAGGATGCCCTGACCGCTCTCAAGGAGGAGAGGGGCGTCGAGTCCGACACGGATCTGACTGCTGATGACCTCAAGGGCCTGGTCGATACCTTCAAGAAGCTGTCCAACGAACAGCTCGGAGGCAACTGGACGACGGATCCGCGCGAGCAGCTGATGCGCGCCGTCGACGCCGTCTTCCGTTCCTGGCTCAACCCGCGCGCCTTCGTCTACCGCAAGGCCAACAAGATTCCGGATGACCTCGGCACCGCCGTCAACGTCATGCAGATGGTGTTCGGCAACCGTGGTGACACCTCCGCCACCGGTGTCTGCTTCACCCGTAACCCCGCCACCGGCGCCAAGGAGCTCTACGGTGAGTTCCTCGTCAACGCTCAGGGTGAGGACGTCGTCGCCGGCATTCGCACCCCGCGCTCCCTCGCCGAGATGGAGGAAGTGCTGCCGGAGGCATACCGCGACCTCATCGACACCATGAAGAAGATGGAGTCGCACTACCGCGACATGCAGGACATGGAGTTCACCGTCGAGAACGGCAAGCTGTACCTGCTGCAGACCCGTAACGGCAAGCGCACCGCCGCTGCTGCTCTCAAGGTGGCCCGCGACCTCGTCGCCGAGGGCGTCATCACCAAGGAAGAGGCCCTCATGCGGATCGAGCCCGCTCAGCTCGATCAGCTGCTGCACGAGGCCATCGACCCGAACCACACCGAGCAGCCGGTCGCCGAGGGCCTGCCTGCCTCCCCGGGTGCCGCCGTTGGTGAGGCCGTCTTCGACGCCGACGTCGCTGCCGAGCGTGGCGCCAAGGGCGAGAAGGTCGTCCTCATCCGCTTCGAGACCACCCCTGATGACATCCACGGTGTCATCGTGAGCCAGGGCGTCCTGACCGCCCACGGTGGCATGACCTCCCACGCAGCCGTGGTCGCCCGTGGCATGGGCAAGCCCTGTGTCGCTGGTGCTCGCGGCATCAAGATCGATGCCAAGGCCGCCACCCTGACGATCGGTGACACCGTCATCCACGAGGGCGACATGATCACCCTCGACGGCTCGACCGGTGAGGTCTTCGCTGCGGGCCTGCCGCTCATCCCGCCGCAGATCAACGCCGACTTCGAGGAGGTCCTCTCCTGGGCCGACGAGATCCGTCATCTCGGCGTCGAGGCCAACGCCGACAACGCCACCGACGCAGCCAAGGCTCGTGAGCTGGGTGCTGAGGGCATCGGCCTGTGTCGTACCGAGCACATGTTCTTCGGTGCCGATCGTCTGCCTGCCATGCACGAAATGATCACCGCGGACACCCCGGAGGAGCGCCAGGCTGCCGTCGACAAGATCCTGCCGATGCAGCAGGATGACTTCGAGGGCATCTTCACGGCGATGAAGGGCCTGCCCGTCACCGTCCGTCTCCTCGATCCGCCGCTTCACGAATTCCTGCCGAATCTCGTCGAGCAGTCCCTCAAGGTCCAGAAGCTGGAGGATCAGGGCGCTGATCCGAACGAGCTCGACAAGGAGCGTCGTCTGCTCGCCCAGGTCAAGAAGCTGCACGAGCAGAACCCGATGCTCGGTACCCGTGGCTGCCGCCTCGGCATGCTGTATCCGGAGATTCCCGACATGCAGGCTCGCGCCATCATCCGCGCCGTCCTGGCGGTGCTCAAGAAGGAGGGGGAAACCGTCCAGATCAACATCATGATCCCGCTGGTCTTCACCCCGATCGAGCTCGAGACCCATCGCCGCATCGTCCAGCAGGCCATTGACGAGGAGTTCGAGGCCGCCGGCACCAAGGTCGACGTCAAGATCGGCACCATGATCGAGCTGCCGCGTGCCGCGCTGGTCGCCGACAAGATCGCCGAGGTTGCCGATTTCTTCAGCTTCGGCACCAACGACCTGACCCAGACCACCCTGGGCATCTCCCGTGACGATGCCGAGAACGGCTTCCTCACCGAGTACCTGCGTACCAAGGTCCTCAAGGACAACCCGTTCGCCTCGATCGACCAGGAGGGTGTCGGCCAGCTCGTCGCCGGGGCTGTCGAGAAGGGTCGCAAGACCAACCCGCAGTTGAACGTGGGTGTCTGTGGTGAGCACGGTGGTGATCCTGACTCGATCCACTTCTTCAACAAGACCGGGCTCGACTACGTGTCCTGCTCGCCGTTCCGTGTGCCGATCGCTCGGTTCGCCGCGGCCCAGGCCGTCATCTCCCAGAAGGAGAAGTGAGTCTAGGGCTACATCACGTCACTGATGTGAAATTGCGGCTCCTCCACCGCGGTGGAGGGGCCGCAATATGTCATTGCATACTCCTCAATCCGTGTGCGATCGGGGAGTTTTGTCGACTTCAACTCCATGTCCGCGGAATAATGGCCACAATCGTGCCTCGACCTCTGGAGGATCAATGTCCCAGACTTTCGGTGCTTGGCGTGCCACCTACACCCCTGGTTCCTGGGTGGTGCTGGCCGGGCCGAGCAGCCTCGTCATCATGCAGCCGGCTGCGCCGCGCCATTCCGGATTGGTGTCGTCCATCTGGCGGCAGGTGGCTGAGGCCGATGATCCCCAGTCGCTCGTGGAGACGTTGTCGATCATCGGGCTGGCGAAGATGCCGAGCCTGGGCTTGTTCTTCTGGGTCGACGGCGAGATGTACTCTATGGCCCGCGGTCAGGTTGTCGTCAAGGATGCCTCCACCGGTGAGGTCGTCAATCATGGCGACGGTCTGCTGACGTGGAGCGAGAAGAAGCTCGACCCATCGACCGTTGTCGTCGAGATGGAAGAGGCCGAGCAGAGGCTGTCCATGCCGTTGCTGCTGGGGGTTGCCCAGGCGAGCAAGATCATCATCGACGCGACCGGCAAGGTTGAGCCTTTCGTCGTTCGGGAGGGCGGCGAAGTTCACCGTCCGCGGGTGTTGGCGAGTTCCGACGACGCCCTCAAACCGTGGACCCCGGAGCCTGAGGAGCAGGGGGTCAACGATTCGGAGGCCACCGAGGAAGCTCGCGAGCTCACCGGTCAGGAGTGGCAGCCAGACGACGAGGATGCTCCCGGATTCGTCGAGGTTCCGGCGCCAGGCGAGGTTCCCGACTCGGTTGCCGCGCCGGAGCCGGTTGCTGAGTCCGCACTGACCGGAGTTCCGATTCCGGCTGAGCCTGTCGTGCCTGACGAGGACGTGGTGAGTGGTGGTGACGAGGTGGCCCCTGACGTCGAGGAGCCCGTGAGCCCCGTCCCGGCCCGAGCTGCCGAGCCGGAATCCGTCGAGACCGCGGTCGCTCGTGAGGACATTGCGCCAGTCCGCGCTCAGGACGACGGCCTGGGAGGCGATGACGAGGTACACACCGGTACTCAGCCGGTGGGAGTGCAGCCCGAGCCGGAGGGCGTCGTCTCCGCACTTGCTCCGGGGGCAGTACCCCAGCAGCCTCAGCAGACAGAGCAGTCGGAACAGCCCGTGCCTCCCGAGCAGTCTCAGAGCGACCCTCGGTACGACGGAGACTGGCGCGTCGCGTCGACCTCGACGATCCGTGGAGTGTCCTCGCCGTCAGATTCCGCGGCTGCCACCCTGGTTTCGACGACTGGAGAGGCCACCCACCTCAAGGGTGCAGTTCTCGTCGGGCGAGCCCCGCGGGCCGAGAATGGCGAGGAGATCATGCGTGTTCCGTCTCCTGGTCAGGACATCAGCCGTACTCACGTGAAGTTCGCTTTGGGGCAGTGGGGGATCGAGGTCACTGACATGCATTCCACGAACGGCACCGTCGTTCGCCGCATCGGCCAGGATCCGTTGCGATTGGAAAGTGGTGAGACGATCGACCTGGCCATCGGTGATGCCGTCGATCTGGGCGACGGCGTCGTCATCACCATTGAGGCCTATCAAGGCTGACAAATGAGCCACTAGCCATCAGGACCCCCGCGAGCAATCCGCGGGGGTCTTTTGTCATGGTCAGCACCGTAGGAAGGCGTAAGCCCGGTCAACCCGCGGATTCCATGCGTGACACCGTCATTCCGGCAGGGAGCAGGGGAGGAAGCACTCGGGTCATCGCGTTATAAATCTCGGTCAGGCGCGACGGCGACCGGCGCCGTCGGTTTCGAGGCCCGTCCGCTTGGAAGTGTCTTCTTCGCCCGGTTTGGCGATCAGACGGGCCGTAATGGGTCATGATCGCCATGCTGTTCCCGATGGGAACCGCGACCTTCTGAATTGGCCTCATCCTCAGCTACTACACCATTGGTATCTGGGCACCGATCATGCTGCTCATCCTGCGCATCATGCAGGGTTTCGGAGCGGGAGCTGAGCGTGGAAGGTGCGATGGCGTCATGAAGGTCCTTCTTCCCGATTCGATGATCTTGGATCCTCACCTTCCTGGCGGGGTCGAGGCGGTGGTGTACGACGCCAGCTCAGCGATTCCGGATGAGCATCTGGATGCTGAGGTGCTCGTCACCTGGGCGGTCCCGGCCCTCTCCGGGCGGCTCGATGACGACCCTGCTGGACGCCAATGTGCTCATCTGGGGGTTTGGAACGTCATCATCACACCTCACTCTGCCGGCGGACGTCCCCTGGGTGCCGACGAACTCATCATCAAGAACGTGACCGCACTGGCGTATGGAGGCAATTTCGAAAACAAGCTGTGACGTCACTGAGTTCGTCCTCGGCGGATTAGTCTCCTAGTGTGATCCTTTGGGTCTACTCAGGATCAGGAAGGAAATCCGATGGGACACATTCTCGTTTTGTCGGGGGCTGGGCGTTACGCCGACGATATCCACGACTTCGACGCGACCTCCGAGGCCGTCTCCCAGATCTTGACCGAGCGTGGTCACCAGGTAGAGGTGAGGCGCTCTGAGCCGGAGGCCCTGGACCACCTCGCTGACGCGGATCTGCTCATCGTCAACACTGGTGGCGGCGATCCGGAGGAGGAATGGGACTACATTCCCGAATGGTCCCGCGCCCACAACAAGATTCTGGAGCACCACGAAGCTGGCAAGCCGATCCTCGGTCTGCACACCGCCTGCAACACCTTCTGTGACTGGGACCTGTGGCCGTCCGTTCTCGGGGGCAAGTGGGTGCTGGGGGTCAGCGGGCACCCGGAGCGTTCCTACGCCGTCTTCGAACCTGTACCCGAGGCTGCGGATCATCCCATCCTGCGCGGCGTCGAGCAGGTGGTCGTCTATGACGAGCGTTTCTCCGACCTGGACATCAACCCGCTTGCGACCCCGCTGCTCTTCCACGAGACGGGCGAGGAATTCCACGCGATGTGCTGGGTGATGGGCAACAACGTCGTCTACGACGGGCTGGGTCACTCGTCGAGGTCGTACTACTCGGCGTCACGACGTCAGTTGTTGTGCAACGAGGTGTCCTGGTTGCTGAACTGGAAGCGTCGCGAGGCTGCTGCGCAGGCCGCTGCACAGGTGAGCCCGGATCCCCAGACGGTCTGAGTCCGGACGAGAAGGAAGCCGGCGGTTATTCCCACCGTTCGCTCCTCCCGACGTCATTCCTTCTCGAAACCCAGTTGGAGCGCGTGAGTGGTCGGGTGGTGAACGGGCGCAACTGGCAGCTTCCGTAGCGCCGACACACCGCGTCTCCACGGTCCCGGGCATGACAGGGGCCGGATCTCACCGACCCGTCCCGGTCATCAGCGAGAACACGCCGCGAGCGTCGTCACTCCTTGGGGGCTCCGGCGAGGATCTTGGCGGTCGACGAGACGCCGAGACGGGTTGCCCCGGCCTCGACCATCGCGCAGGCCGTCTCGTAATCGCGGATGCCACCCGAAGCTTTGACCCCCAGGCGACCACCGACGGTGGCGGCCATGAGCTTAACGGCTTCGACACTCGCACCGCCCTTCGGGTGGAATCCCGTCGAGGTCTTGACGAAGTCGGCTCCGGCCCCCTCGGCGGCCTTGCACGCGCGAACGATCTCGTCATCGGTCAGCACGGCCGACTCGATGATGACCTTGAGGATCTTCGGATCCGGAACAGCCTGCTTGACGGCAGCGATGTCAGCGGTGACGTCCTCCCAACGTCCCTCCTTCACCATGCCGAGGTTGATGACCATGTCGACCTCGTCGGCGCCGGCGGCAATGACGTCATGGGCTTCGGCCGCCTTCACCGCGCTGGTGTGTTTGCCCGACGGGAACCCACACACCGCAGCCAGCTTCACGTCACCCATGTCGAGGTCAAGCGGCAGCATCGACGGCGACACGCACACCGACCAGGTACCGTACTCCTTGGCCTCGCCGACCAGCTTGGCGACGTCGTCGTGAGTGGCCTCCGGGGTCAGCAGGGTGTGATCGATCATGCCGGCCAGCTTGGTGGCAGACAGCGGGGCAGGGGACATGCCAACTCCTTCTCTGGAACAAGTGCATCCACCTTACCCGGACGCCTCGTCCTCAGGCGACCAATGGCAGGATCAGGGTGACCGTCGTCCCCTTGTTCGTCGAATCCACCTTGGCGGTGCCCTGATGAGCAGCCATGACGGCTGCGACGATGGACATGCCCAATCCTGTTGATCCCTCCTTCGACGCAGTGCGGGACGCGTCTGCCCGGGAGAATCGCTCAAAGATCAGGGGACGCACCGATTCCGGAATACCCGGTCCGTTGTCGGCGATGGCGACAACGGCCTGCCCGTCGCGGGCAGTGACGGTGGTGTGCACCGTCACTCCTGCAGGTGTGTGCTTTCGGGCGTTCGACAGCACATTGACGACGACCTGCATGAGTCGGTCGGCATCAGCCATCACCGTGATTTCCTCGTTGGGTACGTCGAGGGTCCAGATGTGGTCCGACCCGGCTGCCTGGGCATCGGAGACCGCGTTGAGAACGACCTCGACCAGGTCGATGGGGGCCAGCTCAAGTTTCTGGTCATTGTCCAGACGAGCCAGCAGCAGCATGTCCTCGACGAGGGCACTCATCCTCGTCGCCTCGGACTCGATGCGATCCATCGCGAACTGGCTCTCGGGGCACATTTCGCCGCGCCGTCGTCTCGTCAGTTCGGCATAGCCACGGATGGATGCCAACGGATTGCGCAACTCGTGCGAGGCGTCGGCGACGAACTGACGCACCTTGACCTCGGACTGCTGACGAGACTCCAACGCGCCCTCGACATTGTTGAGCATGTGGTTGAGGGCATGACCCACCTGCCCCACCTCGCTGCGAGGATCAGTCAGTGCTGGATCGACTCGGATCGGCAGGTCGACCTCGCCGCTGCCGAGGTCCATCTCGGAGACCACCGTCGCCGTCGAGGCCAATTGGTTGAGGGGGCGCAGGGACTTGGTGACGACGGCTCGCGTCGCGAAGAATCCCACGGCCAATGCCAGGAGAGTGATGGTGACCTCGAGGGCCAACAACCTCTCGATGGCGTTGAGAAGTCGTGTCCGCGGCAGGGCGACGACGTAGGTGACATTGTCACGTGTCTCCGCCAGTGCGCGGTATTCGGTGCCATTGTTCCCGTTGAGGTCGTGGGGACGGCTGTCCTGACGCACGCCGAGCAGTTCACCGGCATCGGCGTTGCAGTACTTGGTGAGGACGGCACCTTCCGTCACGGTCGTCATGAGGCAGACGCCATCGGCCTTGACAGCGAAGATTGTGCCCGCCTGGATTCCCAGCACGTCACCGGCTGTCGGGCCAGGCAATCCGATGGGGTTCGCCTCCTCGCGGTGGGCCGCCGCCATCACCTGCTCGTCAAGGCCATCCGTGAGGATCCGATGCGTTCCCCAGATCGTCACCCCTCCCAGCACGACGGCCAACGCACTAATGATGGCGAGCACTCGGACGACGAGCTGACGCCCTAGCGTGTGCCGACCCATGGGATGATCCAGCCAGGTGTCGTGGATTGTCGACCTGACCTCCGGTGTCTCGTCGCAGCATGGATCCGGCGCATGGCTGTCTGTGGGTGAGCTGGGAGAGGTCACCTGGCCATTGTCACGCAGCAGGCCGGAGAACGTAACCCGCACCACGCATGGTGTGGATCATGGGATCGCGTCCCTTGTCGATCTTCTTGCGCAGGTAGGAGATGTACAGCTCGACGACGTTGGCCTGTCCACCGAAGTCGTAGTTCCACACCCGATCGAGGATCTGGGCCTTGGAGAGCACCCGTTTGGGATTACGCATGAGGTAACGCAGCAGCTCGAACTCAGTTGCCGTCAGGTGGATCTCCTCACCGGCGCGGCGCACCTCGTGGGAGTCCTCGTCGAGGGTGAGGTCGCCGACGATCAGGGTGGAGTCGGACTTGGGCTCGGTTGCACCCGAGCGGCGCAGCAGAGCGCGCAACCGAGCGATGACCTCTTCCAGGGAGAAGGGCTTGGTGACGTAGTCGTCGCCGCCAGCGGTGAGCCCGGCAATGCGGTCGCCGACGGCGTCCTTGGCGGTGAGGAAGATGACCGGGACGTTGGGCTGATCCATGCGAATACGGCGCATGACCTCGAGGCCGTCGAAGTCGGGGAGCATCATGTCGAGGACGATGACGTCGGGGCGCGTGGCCTTCGCCTCGCGGACGGCGTGAACGCCGGAATCAGCGGTGGTGACGTCCCATCCCTCGTAACGCATGGCCATGGAGAGCAGCTCGGTGAGGCTGGGCTCGTCGTCGACAGCCAGAACACGGATGGGAGACCCGTCAGCTCGAGTAAGCCTGGGAGGTTGCGGTGGGATTGCCATGAATTAAGGGTTCCACGAAGGAAGTCCGTATCGGGTGTGTTGTGGCTGTGCTGTTCCTGTGAGCCGTATCGGAGACGAATGTGTGAAGCCTGGGGTGCGAGCATGTGTGTGATGGAGGGCGGGGTGAACTCTTCGTTAACATGAATGCGCGTTGACGCCCTGGTGTGGTTTCGAGGTTCCTGGTGGGATGCATGTACACAGGAAGCACACTTTGTCGTGGGCGCGCAGTGACGGTGAAATTGTTCACCTTGTCGTTGCTTGTGGGGATCCTGTCGCGCGAACGTGGGCTCACTGGGCGTAACGTATCGGGCGGCCGGAACTGCTCCCGGGTTCTGGTCGGCCGTCCGCCCCGCTCCGGTGAGGAGTGGGGGATCCCAGCTCGCCGTCCGGGGGCGCTACGGCCCGCACGAAGGATCTTGCATGAGTTCGACTCTGTTAATCGTGGTTATCGTCGTCGTGACGGCGCTGGCATTCGACTTCACCAACGGCTTCCATGACTCGGCCAACGCGATGGCGACGTCGGTGGCAACCGGAGCACTCAAGCCCAAGGTGGCCGTCATCATTGCGGCCGTCCTCAACGTCATTGGTGCCTGCCTGTCGACCGAGGTCGCCAAGACGATCTCCGGTGGCATCGTCAATGACCAACTCGTCACAGCCCCGATGGTCTTCGCCGGTCTGATCGGCGCGATCATCTGGAACCTCGCGACCTGGCTGTTCGGTCTGCCGTCCAGCTCCTCCCATGCTCTCTTCGGTGGCCTCATCGGTGCCGTCCTCGTCGAGGCTGGCATGAGCGGCATCCATGCCGGCAAGATCATGAGCAAGATCATCCTGCCGGCCCTGGTGGCACCGTTCGTCGCCGGAATTGCAGCTCTGCTGGCGACCTGGTTGGCGTATCGCATCACGGACCACACCGCCCATCACTCCTCGCGGATGTTCCTCAATGGCCAGCGCGTCTCGGCGTCGATGGTTGCTCTGGCTCATGGCACCTCCGACGGGCAGAAGACGATGGGCGTCATCACCCTGGTTCTCGTCGCCGCTGGCTATCAGGCGTCGGGCACCGGCCCGGCATGGTGGGTCATCCTGGCCGCCGGCTGTGCCATTGGTCTTGGTACCTACTCCGGTGGCTGGCGCATCATGCGCACCATGGGCAAGGGTCTGTGTGACATCGAGTCCCCGCAGGGGTTCGCAGCCGAGACAGCGTCCACGGCCGCCATCCTGGCCTCCTCTCACCTGGGCTTCGCCCTGTCGACCACTCACGTCTGCTCCGGCTCGATCCTCGGCTCGGGAATCGGCCGCCGCACCGAGGTGCGCTGGGCCACCGCCGGGAAGATGGTCATCGCCTGGTTGGTCACCCTGCCGGCTGCCGCTCTCGTCGGTGCTATCACCTCGGCCATCGCCGGTGCCAGCGCCTGGGGTGTCGTCATCGACCTCGTCCTGCTGGCCGTGATGGCCGCCGTCATCGTCCGTCAGGCCAACCATCACAAGGTTGACCACAACAACGTCAACGACTCCACTCAGGTCGGCGTCCGTAAGGGCTCGGCCATCGCCGGAGGGACTGCAGCATGAACATTGACTGGGCTTCACTCGGACTGGTGTCCATCGTCACGGTTGCGACCACCGTCCTCATCGTCTCCGTCGTCTCGGGCGGCGCACTGATGCTCGATCGTGCTCATGCGCGCACCGAGGCTGGAGGCGACGGGGCTGCTGGGCTCGTTGCTCTTGGGTGGACGGCCATCGTCATCGCAGGGCTCATCGTCCTGTATGGCCTCTATCTGCTCATTCCGTACTTCCACTGATCACTGGTCCGCGCTGACGAGTGCGGAGAAGGATGCCGGACGGTTTGCCGTCCGGTGTTTTTCATGTCTGGAGCGTTGTCGCCGGGAGCTGCTCGGGTTCGTTGTGGGGTGCCTAGGGGTGGTCGGCGCATTGTTCACGGGGTGGGAATAGATCTGCTCTGTCATGGGTTGAGTCTGGTGAACTCAACGTTATTGAAAATGATGCGAGCATCAACTTGAGTGACAACGACTCAGGGTCTAGGGTTGAGTCGAAGTCGCTCAAGGGGATGCTTTCCCAGAACATTCGTCCATCAGGAGGAAATCAACCATGGCCCGTTCAGTCGGTATCGACCTCGGAACCACCAACTCGTGCGTCGCCGTCCTCGAGGGTGGCGAGCCCGCCGTCATCCCGAACGCCGAGGGTGCTCGTACCACCCCGTCGGTGGTCGCCTTCACCAATTCGGGTGAGACCCTCGTCGGCGAGGTCGCCAAGCGTCAGGCCGTCACCAACGTTGATCGCACCGTCCGTTCCGTCAAGCGCCATATGGGCGAGTCCTGGACGATGGGCGTCGACGACAAGACCTACAAGCCGCAGCAGATCAGCGCCTTCATCCTGCAGAAGTTGAAGAGGGATGCCGAGGCCTACCTCGGTGAGCCGGTTACCAACGCTGTCATCACCGTCCCGGCCTACTTCTCCGACGCCCAGCGGCAGGCCACCAAGGAGGCTGGCGAGATCGCCGGTCTGACCGTTGACCGCATCGTCAACGAGCCCACCGCTGCTGCCCTGGCCTACGGCCTCGACAAGGCCGACAAAGAGCAGACCGTCCTGGTCTTCGACCTCGGCGGCGGCACCTTCGACGTCTCCCTGCTCGACATCTCCGACGGTGTCTTCGAGGTGAAGGCCACCAACGGTGACAACCACCTCGGTGGTGACGACTGGGACCAGCGCATCGTTGACTGGCTGGTCACCCAGTTCAAGAACGCCAACGGCATCGACCTAGGCGCCGACAAGATGGCCAAGCAGCGTCTGCAGGAGGCTGCCGAGCGCGCCAAGATCGAGCTGTCGCAGGCCTCCGAGACCCACATCAACCTGCCGTACATCACCGCTGGTGCCGCTGGCCCGCTCCACCTCGACGAGAAGCTGACCCGAGCCGAGTTCCAGCGCCTGACCTCCGATCTCCTCGAGCGTTGCCGCACCCCGTTCAACGCCGTCATGAAGGATGCCGGCCTCAACGTCTCGCAGATTGACGAGGTCATCCTCGTTGGTGGTTCGACTCGTATGCCCGCCGTCTCCGAGCTCGTCAAGGAGCTCGCTGGCAAGGAGCCGCACAAGGGCGTCAACCCTGATGAGGTCGTGGCTCTCGGTGCCTCCCTGCAAGCCGGTGTGCTCAAGGGCGAGGTCAAGGACGTACTGCTTCTCGACGTCACCCCACTGAGCCTCGGTATCGAGACCAAGGGTGGTGTCATGACGAAGATCATCGAGCGCAACACCACCATCCCGACCAAGCGTTCCGAGGTGTTCACCACCGCCGAGGACAACCAGCCGTCGGTAATGATCCAGGTTTTCCAGGGTGAGCGCGAGTTCGTCCGCGACAACAAGCCGCTGGGCAACTTCGAGCTGACCGGTCTGATGCCCGCCCCGCGCGGCATCCCGCAGATCGAGGTGTCCTTCGACATCGACGCCAACGGCATCGTCCACGTTCACGCCAAGGACATGGCCACCGGCAAGGAGCAGTCCATGACTGTCACCGGCGGCTCCGCCCTGGGCAAGGACGAGATTGATCGGATGGTCAAGGAGGCCGAGGCCAACGCCGACGCCGACAAGAAGCGTCGCGAGGCTGTCGAGATGCGCAACGAGGCCGACGCCCTGGCCTTCCGCACCGAGAAGTTGCTCGACGAGAACGGTGACAAGATCCCTGAGGACACCAAGACCCCGGTGACCGAGGCCATCGCCAAGTTGAAGGAGACCCTCAAGGGCACCGACAACGACGACGAGGTCAAGGCCGCCATGGACGACCTGAATCAGAAGGCGTCGGCCATGGGCCAGGCGATTTACGCCGCTGCCCAGCAGGCCCAGGCCCAGAACTCGCAGGGTGAGGGCGCCGAGTCGGCCACCTCTGAGTCCGGCGACGACACCGTCGTGGACGCGGAGATCGTGGACGACGAGGACGACAAGAAGTGACCGGGGCCACGGCCTGACCCCAAACCCCGCATCGACCGCCGGGTCGCCAATCATGACGGCCCGGCGGTCGGCACCCACGTGGAGGAAGACAGATGACTGACAAGAACGTCAATCCCGATGACAACCAGGCCGACGACAACCAGGCTGGCGAGAACGTCGAGGAGCGTTTCGCCGACATCGTCGATGGCGTCGACATCGACGCCGACCAGCCGGCCGCTGACTCGCAGGCTCCTGAGGAGATGTCCCGGGAGGCCCAGCTCGAGGCCCTGCTGGCCGAACGCACCGAGGATCTGCAGCGTCTGCAGGCCGAGTACGTGAACTACAAGAGGCGCGTCGACCGTGACCGCGCACTGTCGCGACAGTCCGGCGTCGACAAGGTCATCACCGACCTCATGCCGGTCCTGGACTCGATCGCCATGGCTCGCCAGCACGGGGAGGTCGAGGGCGGCTTCAAGCTCGTCGTCGACGAGCTCGAGAAGGTGGCCAACACCCATGGTTTGAGCAGCTTCGGTGAGGTGGGTGACGCCTTCGACCCGAATCTCCACGAGGCTCTCATGCAGATGCCGATGGAGGGGGTCACCGTCACCTCCGTCAGCCAGGTGATGCAGCCCGGCTACAAGCTCGGTGATCGTGTCCTGCGTCCGGCGCGCGTGGCGGTCTCCGATCCGGACCCGAATTCCAAGCCCGGGGAGTCGAAGGATGAGGGGTCGGGGGAGCAGGCCCCCGAGGCTGACGGCGACTGAGACGACACACATCGAAGAAGGCGGTCATGATCGCAGACCGGAAGAACCCGCGATGATCAGGGAGGGAGGAACCAGATGAGTACCAAGGACTGGGCCGAGAAGGACTACTACAAGGTCCTCGGTGTCTCCAAGGACGCGAAGCCCGAGGAGATCAAGAAGGCGTTCCGCAAGATCGCCCGGGACAACCATCCCGACTCCCACCCCGGTGACAAGGCTGCCGAGGCTCGTTTCAAGGAGGCCTCCGAGGCCAACGACGTGCTGTCCAATGCCAAGAAGCGTAAGGAATACGACCAGGCTCGCAGCCTCTTCGGAACGGCCGGCCGATTCGGGTTCCCGCGTGGTGGCGCTCAACCGAACGTCAACGTCGAGGACTTCATTCGTACCGCCTCCAACGGCGACGGATTCGGAGACCTCTTCGGAAATCTCTTCGGGGCCACCGGTGGACGCCGCACCACGACCAGGGCGGCTCGTCGTGGTGCCGACGTCGAGGGGGAGACGACGATTTCCTTCGACGACGCCGTGTCCGGGACGACCGTCACCATGGACATGGTCTCCCAGGCCCCCTGCCAGGCGTGCCGGGGAACTGGTGCCAGGGCCGGAACCGTGCCGAGAGTGTGCTCGACCTGTCAGGGATCGGGTATGCACGCGACCTCGGCGGGTGGCGTCTTCGAGATGACTGAGCCCTGCCCGGATTGCCAAGGGCGAGGCATGGTTGTCGAGGATCCCTGCCAGGTGTGCCACGGATCGGGTCGCGCGAAGTCCACCAAGTCCATGCAGATCCGCATTCCTGCCGGCGTGGAGGACGGCCAGCGCATCCGTATCAAAGGCAAGGGTTCCCCGGGCGAGAATGGCGGCAGGGCCGGCGACCTGTACGTCAAGGTGACGGTGCGTCCGCACAAGGTCTTCGGACGTGACGGCAACAACCTCACCGTCGACGTGCCGGTGACCTTCCCGGAGGCTGCTCTCGGCGCCGAGGTCGAGGTGCCGACCCTGGCCGGAAGTACCGTTCGTCTGCGGATTCCCGCAGGGACGCCCAGCGGCCGGACCTTCCGGGTGCGTGGTCGTGGCGTGCCGCGCTCGGACGGCAACAAGGGAGACCTGCTCGCCACGGTCGAGATCGTCGTCCCCGAGAAGCTTGACGACGACGCGCGACATGCCTTGGAGGGGTTCCGTGACGCCGTCCGGCAACCCAACCCGCGGCCATGGGAGGTGAGGTGAGATGGCACGGAGCAGCAGGAAGCTGTCCGACGCCGTCGATCTGGCGGTGATCGACAAGGACGCCGCCATCTTCCCCATCTCGGTGGCCGCCGAGTTGGCCGGGATGCACCCGCAGACCCTGCGCACCTATGACCGGCTCGGGCTGGTCATCCCGGAGCGGACCCGTGGACGGGGTCGTCGGTACTCCATGCGTGATGTCGCCGCCCTGCGGATGGTTCAGCACCTGTCCCAGGAAGAGGGGATCAACCTCAACGGGATCAGGCGCATCCTCGAGATGGAGCGTCGTATCGAACAGTTGTCCGACCAGGTCGATCAGCTCACCGACACCGTGCGTGGAATGCAGGCTGCCAGGTTCCAGGGTAGTGAGGACGCGCGGGTGTTTACCGCCGAGTCCACCGGTCGGGTCCACATGGGTAGGACGGTCGTCCACGCCCAATTGGCATTGCCTGCGCACCGAGGCTGAGAGCCCTTGAGATGGTTGCGATCTCGCGCGGGCAGTCCATTCTGACCGCTGTGAATCCGCTGACAGCAGACCGAAATACCGCTGTGAGGGGGCAGACAACCCGTCATCGACGAGGCATGATGAGATCGTGAAGGGAATTCTCAGGATTCTCAGTGTCGTGATTGTCGCGGCCGTCGTGGTCGGGATTACCCTCGGATTGCGGCCTGTCAACCACGCAAATGGGTGGTCCTTTGACCGGCATCGTAAGCCGAGCGTGGCCACCTCCTCAGCCCCGGCGTCCTTTGTTGCGGGGCGGTCCGCTCCCGGACTGACGGGGCATGGCGGAACCCTCGGCACTGTCGGTCTTGGCGACTCCGTTCCGCAGGGAAGTGCGTGCCGCCAGTGCGTCACCTTCATCGAGCGGGTCGGCACAGACATGGCCCACCGAGCGAGCGTGCGAGCCTCCGTGGGTAACGAGTCGGTGTCGGGATACAAGACCACTGACGTCCTCACCCAGCTCGAGTCGCCTGGCACGAGGACCTTGCTCAAGAATGCTGATCTTGCCATCGTGACGATCGGGGCCAACGATTTCGACGTCGACAAGATCGTCGCCAGGTGTGCCCACGCCGATGCGTCATGCGTCGAGGGTGACGTCGATGCGGTGACCGGACGGGTGCGCACCATCCTGGAACGTATCAAGGCCGGGATGGCGACGCCCGATGCCACCGTCGTCGTCACCGGGTACTGGAATGTCGGGATGGACGGCAAGGTAGGGCGTGAACAGGGCAAGGACTACGCCCATGTCACCAACACGATCACCAAGGTGTTCAACTCCCAGGTCGAGGACATCGCTGATGAGGCCGGGGTCGTCTATGTCGATGTGCGCACTCCGTTCAAGGGCGCCGACGGCACGCGGGACGACACCGAACTTCTCGCCGAGGACGGTGACCATCCGTCGCAGAAGGGTCACGCCGTGCTGGCCAAGGCTGTGGAGGCCGAGCTGCCCTGACGGCGGTGTTCCGTGTCGTCGTGGTGTGCGTCGGGACGAACCTGCGGCCGAGGTTGCCGATCAATACCGGGTTCGTCCATGCCGAGGTGGCACTGGAGGGCCTTGCCCCCCAGATCGCCAAGACCGAGCATGCAGAGGGGGAAGGGGCATCCCTTGCCGTCATCTCCTGTCAGTGTGAGACAACCCACATCTCACCCCGATCTTTGGGTGCTGGATCGTCCTATTCGTATTACCCTGAATAACAAGTAGCGTCGGCACCGAGGTCGACGCGCTGACAAGGGATCAAAGATGACAGAAACCATGCTTGCCGAACGTTTCCACGCTGCGGATCGGTCCATCACCCTCGAGGACATCCCGATCCCGCACCCGGGGGCCCGGTGAGGTGCTCATCAAGGTCGCATACTGCGGTATTTGCCACTCCGACCTGAGCCTCATCAGCGGCGCCTTCCCGGCCAGTCGTCCCGTTGTGACCCAGGGCCATGAGGCCTCCGGCACCATCGTCGAGCTCGGCGCCGGCGTCACCGGGTGGAAGGAGGGTGACCGCGTCATCCCGTCCGCTGGTCGTCCCTGCCTCAAGTGCCGCAAGTGTCGTCGTGGTGCCTTCACAGACTGCCTGAGCCTGAACCTGATGGCCTTCGCCTACGATGGCGCATGGGCCGAGTACCACGTCGCCCAGGCCTCCGGAATGACGAAGATCCCGGACAACGTCCCGATGGACCAGGCCGCCCTTCTCGCTGATGCCGTCTCCACCCCCTACGCCGCTGTCGTCCGTACTGGCAAGGTGCACATGGGCAACGCCGTCGCCGTCTGGGGAGTCGGTGGTGTCGGGACCCACCTCGTCCAGCTCGCCAAGCTGGCCGGTGGCGTCCCGTCATCGCCATTGACCTCAACGACGCAGTCCTCGAGCGCGCCAAGCGACTCGGTGCCGATCACACCCTGCGCAGCGACGACCCTGAGCTCATGCAGAAGATCGAGGACATCACCAACGGCCGCATGATCGACGTCGCCTTCGACGCCGTCGGCATCAAGCCCACCCTGCGCGCTTGCGTCGACTCCCTCGACGTCGACGGCAAGGCGGTCTCCGTCGGTCTCTCCTCCCAGGACATCGACGCCGGCCCGTTCCTGGACTTCAACCTGCACCGCAAACAGGTTCTCGGCCACCTTGGTTACAAGTCCCAGGACATCGCCATGCTGGCCGAGATGCTGTCGTACCACCGCCTCGACCTCTCGGAGTCGATCTCCAAGGTCATTCCGCTGTCGGAGGTCAAGAGCGGCATTGAGGAGCTGGAGTCCCATCAGGGCAACCCGATCCGTATCCTCGTCAAGCCCTGACGCCGTCCAGTCCTGAGGCAAGGTCCTCGGACACAACTCAACGCACACGTTCAGCGCACAGGCTCGACACACACTGGGTGCCGTCGCGATTCGTCTCGTCGGCACTCGTACGTATGAGACCACGGACGTTGCCGTGCGAGCCTGCAACGCCACGGGCGTGATCGTCTCTGTCCGAGCGGGGTCCTACAATCCAAGGATTGAACCCCGGACCTCCCGGGACTGCTGCGACGACGCATCCCGCCGTCGGGGCGGGAACGCCGGCACGACGTCAGGAGTTTCATGACAGTACTGACCGACTTTCTCGCCACGCATCAACTGCTGACGATCCTCATCGTCCTGGCTTCTGGTGCCCTGCTGGGCCAGATCAAGTTCGGCCCACTGAGATTCGGTGCTGCTGGTGCCCTCTTCATGGGGCTCGTCGTGGGTGCCCTCGACCCACGTTTCGGCCAGGACCTGGGCATGATCAAGGGCTTCGGCGTCGTGCTGTTCTGTTACACCGTCGGCCTGGCTGCTGGATCGACCTTCCTGTCCGACCTCAAACGTCAGTGGAGCCTCATGTTCGCCGGCATCGTCGGGCTTGCCGCCATGGCAGCCGCCGGGCTCGGGTTGGGACGATTGTTCGGACTGAGCCCGGCCCACGTCGCCGGCCTGTACGCCGGTGTCCTCACCTCACCGGCCATCGACGCCGCATCGACGGCCACCCACGGCGCCGGGGACACCCTCGTTGGCTATGCGTTGTCGTATCCGGTCGGCGTTGTCGTCGGGCTCGTCATGGTCGCCCTCGTCGCCAAGCGGCACTGGCCGGCCACCAAGGACAACACCTCCATGGCCGAGGCCGGGCTGACTTCGGTGTCAACGGTCGTCGATCGCGAGACCTCCATTCGCGAGACCCCAGGTTTCAACGACGACCAGATCCGGATGTCCTACCTGCTGCGCGACGGCGAGATGCGGCTGGCCACCCCGGACGACGACCTCCATGTCGGCGACCAGGTTCTCGTCGTCGGCAACCCTGACGACGTCAACCGTGCCGTCGAGCACTTGGGCCACGTCTCTGATCGCGCCCTCACCGACGAGCGCCACGAGATTGACTTCCGCCGCTTCCTGGTGTCCAACCCTGCCCTGGTCGGGCACACCCTCGGCAGCATCGATGTGCGCGGCCGTACCAGTGGCAAGGTGACTCGGGTGCGTCGTGGCGACCTCGACATGTTGGCCCGCGATGACATCGTCCTGCAGCCGGGCGACCGCGTGCTGTGCGTGGTGCCGGCGAATCGTCTGTCCGACGCCGCCGACCTCTTCGGTGACTCCGAGGCCCGCGTCTCCCAGGTCGACGCCCTGTCCCTGGGGCTCGGCGCCGCCCTTGGTCTGCTGCTCGGGGCTCTCATGGTGGCCCTGCCCGGCGGCTTGCGCTTCGAGCTGGGAACCGCAGCCGGACCGCTCGTCATGGGTATGATCCTGGGGTCGGTGCATCGTACGGGTCCATTGCGGTGGCAGCTGCCACACGCCACCAACGCGATTCTGCGTCAGCTCGGTCTCATGATTTTCCTGGCCTGCGTCGGGCTGGCGTCCGGTCCCGCCTTCCTGTCCCAGGCCGCCAGCTGGACCGGTCTGGCAGTCATCGGCGTCTCAGCCGTCACCTTGGTCCTCGGTGGAGTGATCGTCATTGCTGCGGCCTGGTTCATGAAACTGTCGGCCCAGCGCGCCACCGGTGCCTTCGCCGGTTTCGTGGGCCAGCCGGCCATCCTCAGCTACGCCAACTCCTTGGTCAACGACGAGCGCATCGAGTCGGCCTACGGTGCCCTCTTCGCGCTGGGAACCATCGTCAAGATCCTCCTGGTGCAGGTCATCGTCCTGGTGTGAGTTCTTCCGGAACGGGGGCCGGTCGGTTGTGCAACCGTCCGGCCCCCGTCATGTCGGTGAGGGGACCTGATCAGCCCCGTGACTGATTGCGGCGACGAGACAGCCACCACCCCAGAGTCAGGACGGCCAGCCAGATCGGGCCGATCGCCACGGCGATCCGGAAGGGCGGCATGATCAGCATGACGACGACCATGAGCACCAGGAAGGCGATGACGATCCAGTTGGTCACCGGTGCTCCCGGCATCTGGAACTTGAGGTTTGCGCGGGTCTCGGGGGCCAGACGACGACGGAAGAGCATCTGGGTGATGATGATCGTCGCCCAGTTGATGATGGCGGAGATCGTGGCGATCGACATGATGTACATGAACGCCTGTTCCGGCAGCAGCCCGACGACGACCACCGCGATGGCCGTCACCGCGCTGGAGACCAGCACACCGACCCACGGGGAGCCGGCCCTGTTGACCTTGCCGAGAACCTTGGGGGCGTCACCCTGGTGGGCCAAGGCGTGCAGCATCCGACCGTTGGCGTAGAGGCCGGAGTTGTACGCCGACATCGCTGCGGTGAGCACGACGAGATTGAGAATGGCGGCCGCTCCCGGGATGCCGACGAGGTCGAAGATCTGGACGAAGGGGCTGGCGGTGCCGTCGATCTTGGTCCACGGGACGATGGCCAGCATGACGACGAGGGCGCCGACGTAGAAGATCAGGATCCGCCCGACGACCCGGTTGATGGCCTTCGGGATGGAACACTGCGGGTCCTCGGCCTCGCCTGCGGTGATGCCGATGAGTTCGGTGCCGCCGAAGGAGAACATGACGATGATGATGCCGGCGAGCATCCCGGTGACGCCGTAGGGCATGAACCCGCCGTTGCGCCACATGTTGCTGAATCCGGTCGCTGGGGTGGGGGGAGATCCGAGGAGGATGATCCACAGCCCCAGGATGATCATCGCGACGATGGCGACGACCTTGATGATGGCGAACCAGAACTCCACCTCGCCGTAGGCGCGCACGTGGAGCAGGTTGACAGTGGTGACGATGACGAGGAGAACCGCCGCTGACAGCCAGCGGGGCACGACCGGGAACCAGTAGTTGACGTAGATTCCGACCACCGAGAGCTCCGCCATCGACACGAAGATGTAGTTGAACCAGTAGTTCCAGCCGGAGATGAAGCCGGGCAGGTCCCCCCACCATCGGTGCGCGTACTCACTGAAGGCGCCCGACGTCGGGTGGTGGACGCTCATCTCGCCGAGGGCACGCATAATGAGGTAGATCACCGCGCCCCCCACTAGGTAACTGATGACGATGGCCGGGCCAGCGGCGGAGATCGAGTCGGCAGCTCCGTAGAACAGACCGGTTCCGATGGCGCCACCCAGGGCGATGAGCTGGATGTGTCGGTTTCTCAGACTGCGGTGCAGTTGCTGATCAGGTTCGGTCACGCCGGTGAGTTTAGGGGCGGGTCCGAGAAGGAGGCGGCGGTGATCGAGGGGTGAGCGTTCGTGCAGGCGAGAGGTCACGACGACGCCGAGGTGCCGATACTTGCCGGTCACCCCACGGAGCTGCCAGAAAATCGAGATGAAAACGTGTACATGCCTGATCCGGGCCACTTTTTGGCAGCTCCGTGGGGTGGTCCCGGAGTATCGATACCCTGACCAGGTGATCTTCAACCTCTCCGCCGTGTGCCTGATGCGAGGGCGAACCTGTCTCAACGTCCGAAAACGGGGAGCCGATCACGTCATCCTTCCCGGTGGCAAGATCGAGCCCGGCGAGACCCCTCTCGAGGCCGCCATCAGGGAGGCCCGGGAGGAGACCTGTCTGGTCCTCGATCCCGCAGACCTCACCCACCTGGGAACCTTCGACGCCCCTGCCGCTAACGGTGACGCCGACGGCATTCGCTGCGCGGTTTATGTGTGTGACTGGCAGGACTCCTGGCCCGAGCCCGTCCCCGACTCCGAGATCGTCGAGTACGAGTGGACCGACCTCGACCACTGCCACGATGACGCGAGACAGGCCCCGCTGCTGCTCGGCCGGGTCATCCCGGCCCTGCAACAGCGAGGCCTGCTGTGAACCTCACGGTGTCGCCAGCCCTTGAGCTCACTCCTCAGCCAGGGCGACGGCGGGCTTGATCTTCGCTCCCCGGCGACCGGGGATCACGGAGGCCAGCCATCCGGCCAGCACCGAGACGACGGCCACCACGAGCATCTGAACCCACGGCACGGAAGCCTGAACGGTCATGATCGAGCTGAAGAGGGCGTGGGATCCGGCGATGCCGTATCCGATACCCAGCGCGATACCGAGGATTGCCGCAATGCCCGAGAGGATGAGCGCCTCCGTGCCGAACATCGACCGCACCTGTTTCCGCGTCAGTCCGAGGGCGCGCAGCAACCCGATCTCGCGAGTGCGCTCCACCACCGACAGGCCAAGGGTGTTTGCGACGCCGACCATTGCGATGATGACCGAAATCACCAGCAGACCGACGACCATGCCGAGCAGGATGTTGATCACCTTGTCCATCTGGGCCTTCTGATCAGCGGTCGAGGCGACCGTCACTCCCTGGTGGGCCGACATGGACTTGGACAGGGCCTGGGTGGTCTTGGACTGATCGGTGCCGTCCTTGTAGCGGACCTGCAGCTGGGTGGGTTCGGCCTTCGGAGCCAGCTTGGTCATGACGTCCTGGGTGACGACGATGCCCTGCGTGTCCTGACCATGTCCGACCAGGGTCAGGTTGACCTTGTTGCCATTGACGGTGACGGTGATCTTGTCGCCGTCAGAGGCACCTGGCACGGAGCCCACGGCGTGGGTGCTGTCGAGCCCCTTGGTGGCGGAATCGTTGCGAACGACCTGGGAGAACTCCGATGAGACGCCCTGGATGGTGGTCTGCTTGGCATCCCCGCCGCCCTCAATGGTTCCGGTGGCTGTCGTCACAGTAGCGACCTTGGCGACTCCGTCGGTCTTTCTGGCGTCCTGAATGGTCGCCTTGTCGAGCGGACCCTGGGCTCGCACGGTGGCGTCGACGGGGAAGTGACCGTTCATGACCTTGTCGATGGAGGCCCGTCCGGTGGCAGCTCCCGTCGCGACGGTGGCGATGAGGGTGACACCGATGAGCAGGGCAGACGTCGTCGTGGCGGTACGGCGCGGGTTGCGCTGAGTGTTCTCGACAGCCAACTCCCCCGGAACCCCGCCGAGATGGGCTGAGCCGACGGCTCGGCTCAGCCCGCCGATGAGGACGGGAGCCAGCACCAGCACGCCGGCAAAACTGACGAATCCACCGGCCACCCCGCACAGCACGGCGACATTGGTCTCCATGTCAGCGGTCGCGGAGACGACGACGAGGGCGGCACCGGCGATGAAGAGCAGGGCACCGAGCATGATGCGGACCCGACCGATCCTGCGGGTGGGCGTCTCGGTCATGGGCTGCAGAGCAGCGACCGGGGCGACCTTGGTGGCGCGACGTGCCGGTGATAGGGCGGCCAAGGTCGTCACGACGATTCCGACAATGAGTGGGATGATGCATGACATCACGGTGACGCTGACCGAAGCGTCGACCGGGGAGCCCGCAGCCTTGAGCCCCATGAGCATGAGCTGGGTGACGCCAATACCAAGAGCCGTTCCGACGGCCGATCCGATGAGGCCGGCGGTGAGGGCCTCGCCCACCACCGAGCGACGCACCTGCTTGCGGGTGGCACCGATACAGCGGGCCAAGGCCAGGGTGCGGGTGCGTTGGGCGACGAGGATGGTGAAGGTGTTGACGATCACCATCGCTGCGACGGCCAGGGCGATGACGGCGAAGGCACCCATGAAGGTCGTCATGGCCGCGAATCCGTCGGAGGCGTGCTCGGCCTGGTGGGCTCGCTCGTCGTCTGCGGTACGGACGGTGGCGGTACTGCCGACGGCCTTGGAGGCATCCTTGACGACCTCGGAGGCTGGGCGGTCGGAATTGACGTACAGGACGTCGGCACCTTCCTGACCACTGATGCCGGCCAGGGTGGCGGCAGGCAGGTAGATCTCCGGAGAGGTCGGGGTGCTCGTGGTCCGAGCATTCGGATTGAGCACGCCCACCACGGTCAGGTTGGTGGACTTCAGCTTCTTCTGAGACATGTCACTGACCGTGATCCGGGAGCCGACTGCGGCCTTGTTGTCCGCAGTGCTCTGGTTGACGGCGACTTCGTTCGGCCCCGTCGGGGCGCGTCCCTCGACCATGTCGGGGTGGGCTGGTACGAGGTGGCCGGAGACATAGGCGGACTGCCCGTTGTCGGTGCGCTGCAGGAAGACGTTGCGGGTGGCCTCGACCGAGGTCACGCCATCGACCTTGGCGACCTTGTCAACGGTGGTCTGGGCAATGGTCTTGTCCTTGCCAGTCACGACTACGGCGGCATCCCCGACGGCTGCCGCCTGGGTCCGCAACGTGGAAGCCTTGATCGAATCCATCAACATCAGGGTGCTGGCCATGAAGGCCACCCCGATGATGACGGCGATCATCGTGGGAATGAGACGACGACGTTCATGAATCATGCCAACACCTCCTGCCCACGAGTGGTGGAAACCTGGCCGTCAGCGACGGTGACGATGTCGTCGGCCCTGGCGGCGGCGTCGCGGTCGTGGGTGACCATGACGACGCTCTGGCCGAGGTCGTCGACGCAGTGGCGCAGGAAGTCGAGCAGGTCGTCGCTGGCCTCCGAATCGAGGGCGCCGGTGGGCTCGTCGGCGACGATGACGTCCGGACGGGTCACCAGGGCACGGGCGACGGCAACGCGCTGCTGCTGGCCGCCCGACAGCTCCGACGGCTTGTGGCGAAGGCGCTCGGTGAGGCCGAGCATCCCGGTGATGTGGTCGAACCACTCCTTGTCGACCTTGCGGTGGGACAGCCTCAGCGGCAGCATGATGTTGTCGGTGGCCGTCAGCGTCGGCATGAGGTTGAAGGACTGGAACACGAATCCGACGTGGTCGCGACGCAGCCGGGTGAGGGCGTCGTCGTCGAGGTGAGTGATCTCGGTGTCGCCGATCCACACCCGTCCAGAGGTGGGGGAGTCCAGACCCGTCATGCAGTGCAGCAGGGTCGACTTGCCCGAACCCGACGCCCCCATGATGGCGGTGAAGCGCCCGGCCGGGATGTCGAGGGTCACGGAGCGCAGCGCCCGCACAAGGGTGGCTCCCGAGCCGTAGGTCTTGGTGAGGTCAAGGGTGCGGACCGCGCTGGGGACGGTCGTCGAGGATGCGGTCGGCGCGGCCGGCGCTGAGGCAGACATGAGAACTCCTGTGTCGAGGTGCAACAACGCCTTTGACGCTATGGGCGTTGTCCCTCGTCACACATCAGTCCCGGGAACGGTTCCTGCTCTCCTACTGCAGGAGGATCCAGCTCGTCGGCGGAAGGACCGGGCTGAGGGCCCTCATGTCCGAAAGGTCAGCGACCGGGTCGAACCAGTCCGGCGTCGTAGGCAGTGATGACCATGGAGACCCGGTCACGCAGGCTGAGTTTGGACAGGATGTGCCCGATGTGGGTCTTGACGGTCGTCTCGGCCAAGTAGAGCCGCTCGGCGATCTCGGCGTTCGTCAGCCCTTCGCCGACGCAGGTGAGCACCTCGCGCTCCCGGTCGGACAAGGAGTCTATGAGCTTGGGGTCGGTCATTGTCGGCGCGCCCTCCCCTTGACGAGGGATGAAGCGTTCGATGAGACGCCGGGTGGCCGACGGGGCGACGACCGAGTCGCCGTCACGAACCGCTCGGATGGCGGCCAGCAGTTCCGTCGGTCCGGCGTCCTTGAGCATGAATCCGGACGCTCCGGCGCGCAGGGCAGCATGGACGTACTCGTCAAGGTCGAAGGTCGTCAGGACGAGGATCCTGGCCTCAGGGTGGGCGACCATGATCTTCTCGGTGGCGCCCAGGCCGTCGAGGATGGGCATCCGGATGTCCATGAGGACGACGTCGGGGGACAGCTCATCGACGAGGGTGACGGCTTCGGCGCCGGTGTTGGCCTCCCCGACGACGGTCATGTCGGGCTGGGCGTCGAGGACCAGGCGGAATCCGGCACGAACCATCTGCTGGTCATCGGCCAGGAGGAGTCGGATCGGGTCGGTCATGGCATGGTCCTCCGGGGCTCGGACTGACGATTACTGATGATTGATGGGTGGGGATGACGCCGTGGACTCGGAACCCGTGGTCCGGGCGACTTCCCACCTCAAGAGTGCCACCCCAAGCGGACATACGTTCGCGCATCCCCACCAGGCCATGCCCTGCCCCGTCGGCCCGCTCGATGCCAGTTACTCCGGCTCCTCGCCCGTCGTCGAGGATCTCCAGGGTGACGTTGCCGGGGTGATGGCTGACGATGACCTGGGCGGTGGCGGCAGGACCGCCGTGCTTGAGGACGTTGGTGAGGGCTTCCTGGACGACGCGGTAACAGGCCAGCTGGGCGCCCTGGGAGAGGGGTTCGTGGCATTCCGGGTCGCCCTCGACCCTGAGGTCGATGGACAGCGCTCCCTTCATCTCCTCGACCAGACGAGGAATGTCGTCAAGGCCCTGGGTGGGGGCGAGTTCGGGGGCGGAGTCGTCGTCGCGCAGCACCCCGACGAGACGACGGGTCTCGTCGAGGGCGTGACGGGCGGTCGTGGCGATCGTGTCGAGTGCCTGGGCGCTGGCCGCCAGACGGGTCTCGGCGTCGCCGACCTCCTCGTGGTGGGCGAGGTAGGAGCCACCGTCGGCCTGCACCACGATGACCGACAGGGAGTGGGCGACGATGTCGTGCATGTCCCGGGCGATCTTGGCACGTTCCTCCTGAGTGGCAAGACGGATGCCCTGGTCGCGTTCGCGTTCCAGATCGATGGCGCGTTGGCGCAACGCCTCCATGGTCTGGCGACGATCCCGAGCCGCACTTCCGGCGAACCAGGATGCCAGACAACATGCCATGCACCCGATCGCGATGATGCCGGAGCGCAGCAGCTTCGTATGCGTGTTCAGATCGGACCTGGGGTCGAATCCCCAACTCACCGCGGCGGCGATCGGGGCGACGAAGCACAGTGCGAGCCAGAAGCTGCGCCGTGGTCTCTCGGTCTTCAGCGAGAGTTGGTACAGGATGATGGGTACCAGAACGTTCTGCGGCCACGGGTCGGTCGTCATCGCAAGCTGGACGAGGTGTGAGCCGACCAGTACTGCCGCCGTGATCTCCGGCCTGGTGCGGGCCCACACCCAGGAGGCTGCAACCGCGAGGACCAGCACGAGCATCCATATTTCATGGGCAGTGACATGGTCTTGCTGAGCCCAGGACATCACGGTGACCACAACGACGACGAAGACGAACACCGAGTCGAGGATCATGGGGTGCGCGCGCAACCACCGATAGCCACGACGCAGACGTCCCGGGGGACGACGTGTGGGGACGGAAGTGCTGCTCACCGTTCTGACCCTACGGCCAGAAGGGATGAGCCACATCCTTCCGTCGGTGGATTTAAGGAGGATCCGACCATCCGTGACCGTTCAGCTCTCTCCGAAAACCTGGCCGTTGGTTGTGGCTCCGCTGGGAGGTCCGTGGCCGAGGGGCCATGATTGCGGTGTGCAGAACCGTTCCCGACTGATACGCCTGATGGGCCCGGCCTTCGTCGCGGCCGTGGCGTATGTCGATCCGGGGAACGTCGCCGCGAACCTCTCGGCAGGGGCTGGCTATGGCTACCTGCTGGTGTGGGTGCTGGTCGTCGCCAACGTCATGGCGATGCTGGTGCAATATCTGTCGGCCAAGCTGGGACTGGTCACTGGCCATTCCCTTCCTGAGCTCGTCGGGGACGCTCTACCACGTCGAAGCAGTCGGCTGGCCTTCTGGTTCCAGGCCGAGCTGGTCGCGGCTGCGACGGACCTGGCCGAGGTCATTGGTGGGGCAGTGGCCTTGGAGATGCTCTTCGGCCTACCACTGCTCGTCGGAGGTCTCATCACTGGGGCGCTGTCCCTGGCGATCCTGGCAATCCCGTCTCGTCACGGGCAGCGTACTTTCGAGATCGTCATCGTCGGGATGCTCGTGGTCGTCGCCATTGGCTTCACGGCAGGACTGGCCTTCTCGCCCCTGTCGTGGAGCGGAATTGCCTCCGGCATGATCCCGAGGTTCGAAGGCACCGAAACGGTCATGTTGGCCACATCGATGCTGGGCGCCACCGTCATGCCACACGCGGTGTACATGCACTCCTCACTGGTGCGAGATCGTCACGGGGTGAATGATCGGCCGGGCCATATCTCCAGACTTCTCAAGGCGACGCGATGGGACGTCGCGGTCTCCCTGGTGTTGGCCGGATCGGTGAACATCGCGATGCTGCTGCTGGCAGCGGCGAGCTTGCAGGGAGTCGAGGGGATTGACGGCATCACCGAGGCCCACGCGGCCATCAGCTCCTCCTTGGGGTCGACGATCGGGGTCATCTTCGCCATCGGACTATTCGCGTCGGGGTTGGCCTCGACGTCGGTAGGTGCTTATGCCGGGGCCGAGATCATGGCAGGGCTGCTCCACATGAGAGTTCCCATGCTCGTCCGCCGGCTCGTGACGATCATCCCGGCCCTCATCATCCTGGCGTCGGGAGCGAATCCGACCAGGGCCCTCGTCCTCAGCCAGGTCCTCCTGAGCATGGGGTTGCCGCTGGCCCTCGTGCCACTGGCGCGGTTCACGGGGGACCGACGCTTGGTGGGTCAATGGGCGAATGGCCGCGTCATGTCCGTCATCTCGTGGACGGTCGTCGTCGCGGTGTCAGCTCTCAACGTCGTCCTCGTCGTCGCGACGATCATGAGGTGAATGATCCCTGAGTGAAACTGTCTGGCGTCCTTCGTGAGATTGATGACAAACTCAGGGCGTGACGACGCCGAACCCCACACCGAGCCCAACTCACGAATTGGCCACTGAGCTGGCGACCGCTTTCCGCGGACATCCCGCCGGCGTGGCAATCCTGACGACGATGGGTGCAGCTGGTCCGGAGGGGCTGACGGTGTCCTCCCTGGCATCGGTGTCAGTCGTGCCTGCCGTCGTCTCGGTGTCGATGGGTAATGGCTCGACGACCTTGGCGGCTCTGAAGGAGGGGGCCCGCGTCATCGTCCACATGCTTGATGCGGACCGGACCGATCTGGCAGATGCGTTCGCGGTACCCGGTGCGGACCACTTCGTCGGAACTGAGTGGATACCCAGCACTGAGGGAGCGCCGCAACTGAGTACCCCAGGCCCGGTTTTGCACGGTTTCGTCCAGGTGATGACCGATACCGGATCGGCCACGCTCATCGCCGTCACCGTTGATCGGATCGACATTGGAAACCGTCACGCTCCCGGCTTGGTGAGGATGGCGCGAGGATGGCACGAAATACCTCGCTAGGCTTTTCCGTCCGGCTTTTTCGGGTACGTTGGAAGACGCCATCGAAGTCGAAGGAGATGTCGCTATGACAGCTACTGATGCGTGCGCCCAGCAGACTGAACGTATGGGAACTGCGCCCGGATTCATTGCCGCTCTGGACCAGTCCGGAGGCTCCACACCGAAGGCTCTCAAGGCGTACGGGGTGGAGCCCGAGGTCTACGGCGACGACAAGGACAAGATGTTCGATCTCGTCCACGAGATGCGGACCAGGATCATCACCAGCCCGTCGTTCACCAGCGACCACATTCTCGCCGCGATTCTGTTCGAGATGACGATGGATCGTGAGATCGAGGGAATTCCCACCGGCGATTTCCTGTGGCAGAAAAAGGGCATCGTCCCCTTCCTCAAGATCGACAAGGGTTTGGCCGACGAGGAGTCCCACGTCCGCGTCATGAAGCCGATCCCCGGTCTTGACGAGCTCCTTCATCGCGCTGTCGAGGAGAAGCACATCTTTGGCACCAAGGAGCGCTCGGTCATTCTTGATGACGACAAGGACGGCATCAAGAAGATCGTCGATCAGCAGTTCGAGCTCGGTGAACAGGTCCGCGCCGCTGGCTTGGTGCCGATCCTCGAGCCCGAGGTCGACATCCACGCCCCGAACAAGCAGAAGGCGGAGGAGAGGCTGCACAACCTCATCCGTGAGCACATCGACGCCCTGCCTCTCGACGCCAGGATCATGCTGAAGCTGACGATTCCGACGACCGATGACCTGTACACCGATCTCATCGCGGATCCGAAGGTTCTTCGTGTTGTGGCTCTGTCCGGTGGCTACTCCCGTGAGGAGGCCAACGAGAAGCTGGCTCGCAACCACGGACTGATCGCGAGTTTCTCGCGTGCTCTCGCCGAGGGGCTGAGCCACGGCCAGTCCCAGGAGGAGTTCGACGAGACCCTCCGCAGCTCCATCGATTCGATTTACGCTGCTTCGGTGTCCTGACCCTTCGTCGTACGACGGGCCTGCGAGGAAACTCGCGGGCCCGTTGTCGTGACATGGGTGATGACCCCGCCTCGTCACGCAGAGTGGCTCCGGTTGGACGCAAACGGCTTCGGAACAGGGTGAATGGTGGTGTGAAGGCCTGCCCGCCTTGTAGAGTGCTGCTATGATCCCCAAACTTGTCGCGTTCGATCTGGACGACACCCTGGCCCCCTCGAAGACTCGTCTCCCTGAGCCCATGGCGCGCATCATGTCGCGGCTGCTGGATCACACCAGCGTCTGTGTCATCTCCGGCGGTCAGTTCGGCCAGTTCCGTACTCAGGTCGTCGAGGCCCTTGACGACGTCAATGCCTCCCGCCTGGATCGTCTCCACCTGCTGCCCGCCTGCGGCACCCAGTACTTCCGCTGCGTTGACGGCGAATGGCAGCGTATCTACGTCGAGGCGCTGACCGAGGACGAGAAGTCCCGCGCTATCGATGCCGTCGAGACCTGCGCCCGTGACCTGGGGTTGTGGGAGGAGCACACCTGGGGGCCGAGGTTGGAGGATCGAGAGTCCCAGATCACCTTCTCCGCCCTGGGGCAGCAGGCCCCCGTCGATGCCAAGAAGGCGTGGGATCCCAGCGGTGAGAAGAAGCTCAAGCTCCGCGAGGTCGTGGCGGCGAAGCTTCCGGACCTCGAGGTGCGCGCCGGCGGATCCACCTCCGTCGACATCACCCGCGTCGGCCGCGACAAGTCCTTCGGGATGGGCAAGTTGCTCGCTGTGACGGGCCTGTCCAAGGAGGACGTGCTCTTCTACGGGGATCGCCTTGACGAGCACGGTAACGACTACCCCGTCAAGGTCATGGGCATCCCGTGCGTCGCCGTCACGGATTGGCAGGACACGGCTGACAAACTCGAAAAATTATTGTCTGACTGACAAGTTTCATACCTTCACGAAACTGCCTTTCGGCTGCCATGAAATGGTGTCATGACGCCACCTGAAGACCCCGTGTATCACGAAAAAGGGGTTCATTTTCGTGATCTTCCCGACAATTTGGCATAAGAGTTCATCTTGGGGCCTGGTCCATGTCATCTGATCATCGAGATGATGACATCTCGGCTTCCTAGTGTCCTTCCTTGGTGCTGCCTGTGAGAGAGCGGCAATGAGACCCCGAGGAGGGTGGGTGAACATCGGAGTCGACGAAGCCGTGCCGGTGGGCGCGACGTCGCCTGGAACGGTGACGTCACCGTCGTCGGACCCAGTGCCGCAAGCCAGGTCGACGGCCACCTCACAAATCACGTCCACGGCCACGCCACATCGAGTGCCCAGATGCCGCCCAAGCCGCAGAATGCGACGGGAGGCATTGCTCTTCCTGGCTTTCGTGGCCCCGAACGCGATCCTCATTGCACTGTTCGTCTACCGACCGTTCTTCCTGAACATCTACTACTCGGCTCTCGACTGGACCCTCGGTTCGGCCAATGCCACTTGGGTCGGGCTGCAGAACTACGTCGAGTTCTTCACTCGCGACGCCGGCACCGTCCTGACGACGACCCTCATCTTCACCGTCGCCACCGTCGGATTCTCCATGCTCATCGGCCTCGGCCTGGCCGTCGTCCTCAACCGTCAACTGGTGGGACGCAATGTCGCCCGAGCCGTCGTCTTCGCACCGTACGTCCTTTCCGGTGTGGGCATCGGCATGGTGTGGATGTTCATCTTCGACCCCGTCACCGGCGTCCTCTCCGCAATTCTGCGGGGAATGCACCTTCCGGTGCCGCAGTGGTTCAACAACCCGCATCTGGCTCTGGTGATGGTCATCATCGTCTACGTTTGGAAGAACCTCGGCTACTGCGCGGTCATCTACCTGGCAGCCCTGCAGGGCATTCCGCGCGATCTGCTCGAGGCGGCAGCACTCGACGGCGCCTCCCGTCGCCACACCTTCCGCTCGGTGGTCTGGCCGCTGCTGTCCCCGACGACCTTCTTCCTCACCCTGACGACGATGTTGTCCTCCCTGCAGGCCTTCGACATCATCAAGATCATGACCCCGCTGGGTCAGGGCACCTCGACCCTCATGTACTCCTCGTACATCCAGGCTTTCGGAACGTACAACCGCGCCGGTTACTCGGCCGCTCAGTCGACGGTCCTCGTCGTCATCCTGCTCATCCTCACCGTCATCCAGATGCGCTTCCTCGAAAGGCAGGTGCACTACTCGTGAGCTTGAATGCTGCCGTTCGTCGCGCCGACATCCGCCGTCCTCACAAGGTCGACGAGTCGGTCGTGGGGGCCGAGTCCGGTGTTTCCAAGGCCTTCACGGGCTACCTGCCGATGATTCTGGCCGCCCTCATCGTCGTCCTGCCACTGCTGTGGATGGTGCTGGGATCCTTCAAGACCCCGTCCGAGATCGTCGGCCAGGACGTCGTCTGGTGGCCCCATCACTGGAGTTTCGACGCCTACCGTCAGGCCTCCCGTACCATCGACTTCCCGCAGCTGTTCCTCAACACCGTGATCGTCACCGCCATTGGCGCGACGGTCAAGCTCGTCCTGGCCTGTACCAGTGCCTATGCCTTCGCCTTCCTGCACTTCCCGGGACGCAAGATCATCTTCATCCTGGTTCTCGTCGCCCTCATGGTTCCCGCCCAGGTCTCCCTGGTCCCGAACTACGTCCTCATCTCCCAGCTCGGGGGAGTGAACACCTACTGGGGCATCATCTTCCCCGGCCTGGGTACGGCCTTCGGGACGTTCCTGTTACGTCAGCACTTCCTGTCCTTGCCGGGCGAGGTGATGGAAGCTGCCGAGGTCGATGGTGCAGGCCACATGACCCGGCTGTTCAGGATGGTCATCCCGATGTCAGCTCCCGCGATCGCCACGGTCGGCCTGGTGACGATCGTCGACGAGTGGAACAACTACATCTGGCCGTTGGTCATCACCTCGGACACCTCACGGATGGTGCTCCCGGTGGGGCTCACCGCCTTGCAGGCCGTCGACTCCGACGCCGGCGTCTATCCGATCCTCATGGCTGGTGCCGTGTTCGTCATCCTCCCGGTCCTCCTCATCTTCGTCCTACTCCAGCGATACCTCGTCGCTGGACTCACCCAGGGCGCGGTCAAGTGACCTGCGTCCGCTGGTCCAGTGACGCTGCCGGTCTTCCTTCCGGCGCGAGTTCCCATCCATCCCCATTTCACGTTCGACTCGATCCACAAGGAGAGCATCACCGTGTCCGACCTCAACCCCATCAGCCGTCGTCGGCTGTTGACCATGGCGGCCCTCGGGGCCGGAACCCTGGGCCTGGCCGCGTGCTCGGGCCCCTCCGCCGTCAGCTCCTCCAGCAAGGGAGCCTCCAAGGCTGCCGAGAAGGTTGACTACGCCGACGTCAAGCCCGCCACCGACATCACCTTCTGGACCAACAATCCAGGCGGGTCCGGTGACGTCACCAAGAAGATCTGCGACGACTTCAAGGCGAAGGAAGGGATCTCCGTCAAGATTGTCCCGGCCGGCTCCTCCTATGAGGAGGTTGCGCAGAAGTTCCAGACCGCGCTGACCGGCAAGGACACCCCTGACGTCATCATCGGTTCCGACGTCTGGTGGTTCCGCTACTACATGCAGGACGCCATCGCTCCGCTGGACGACCTGCTCAAGGCTGCCAAGATTGACGTCTCGGCCTACCGCAAGGGGCTCATCGACGACTACCGCTACAAGGACAACCTGTACGCCCTGCCCTTCTCCCGCTCGACCCCGCTGTTCTACTACAACAAGAACCACTTCAAGGCCGCCGGTCTGCCCGACCGCGCTCCGAAGACCTGGGACGAGTGGAGGACCTGGGCCAAGAAGCTGCAGGACGCCAAGACCGGAGCTCAGCACGCCTACCAGTTCCCGTCGGTCACCGACTACGCCGGCTGGACCCTGCAGAACATCCTGTGGGGATACCGCGGTGGCTGGTCCAAGAAGGACTCCTTCGACATCATCTGTGACTCCGACGAGTCCATCAAGGCCCTGACGGTCGTTCGTGACGCGGTCCTCAAGGAGAAGTGGGCCGGAGTCTCCTCCAACGAGTCCACCGACGACATGGCTGCCGGCGCCTGCTCGGCCACCATCGGTTCCACCGGCTCGCTCGTCGGCGTCCAGAAGGCCGTCGGCAACAAGTTCGAGGTCGGCGTCGGGTTCCTGCCCGGTGGACCTGCCGTCGAGAAGCCGGTCTGCCCGACCGGTGGTGCCGGTGTGGCCATCTGCTCTCGCTCCAGCAAGGAGAAGCAGCTGGCCGCCGCCAAGTTCATCGGCTTCCTCACCAATGCCGAGAACACCGTCGATTTCTCCGCTGCCACCGGTTACATGCCGGTCTGCAACGATTCCGACACCTCCAAGCTGCTCAAGGAGAACCCGCTCATCGGTGAGGCCATCAAGCAGCTCGACGCCACCCGTCCGCAGGATTACGCGCGCGTCTTCCTGCCCGGTGGCGATCAGGAGATCGCCAAGGCCATCGCCTCGGTCATCCAGCAGGGTGCTGAGCTGAAGCCGGCCATGACCAAGCTGCGTTCCACCCTCGAGAACATCTACAACACTCAGGTGAAACCCCACCTGTGATCGCGTCTCGACGGCTTCTGAGGCCGCCGCTGTCGCAGCGATGACAATTGGCGACGCCGTGCTGTGAGGTGCGGCGTCGCCGTATTTTGTCGGTGACAAGGGGATTTGGTGGTTGTGACGAGGTGCGTTCCTCTGCTGTCGGCATAGTTGAGTCGATGGAGCTCAACCCTACTTGACTGCGCCGAATGAAGGTCCATACTTGAGTCATAGCAACTCAACTTCAGCGAGGCAGGTAATGGACACCAATCTCACCACAATGAGCCGTGACGCGGTCACCGCCGCCACTCGGCACGCGTTGGCCCACGGGAATCCGTCCGTGGAGCCCTCGCATCTTCTTCATGCTCTTTTCACCATCCCGGACAACACCGTCGGCCCCCTGGTGGCTGGCCTGGGCATCGATCCGCAACGGGTTGACGCCGTCGCAACTACCGCCATGCGCGCCCTGCCGTCGAGCTCGGGGGCATCCGTCGCCCAGCCGCAGCTCTCGGGTGCCCTTGCTCGGGTAATTGCCGACGCACAGAACCGTGCTGAGGCCATGGGTGACTCCTTCGTCGCCACCGAACACCTCCTTATCTCCCTGACGGCGGTTCCCTCCGACGTCCAGAGCGGTCTCGCGGGTCTCGGCCTCAAGCCCGATTCCCTGGCGTCCGCCTTCAACGAGGGGCGTGGTGACCGTCGCGTCACCTCCGAGGAGTCCGAGGGCGGAGAGTCCGCCTTGGCCAAGTACTCCGTCGATCTCACCGAGCGCGCTCGCTCCGGCAAGCTCGACCCAGTCATCGGTCGCGACCAGGAGATCCGTCGCGTCGTCCAGGTCCTGGCGCGACGTACCAAGAACAACCCGGTCCTCATCGGCGAGCCCGGTGTCGGCAAGACCGCCGTCGTCGAGGGGCTGGCCCAGCGAGTGGTGGCCGGGGACGTCCCCGACTCCCTGAAGGGTCGCCGGGTCGTCTCCCTGGACCTGTCCTCGATGGTCGCGGGCGCCAAGTACCGCGGCGAGTTCGAGGAACGTCTCAAGGCCGTCCTCAACAAGATCAAGGAGGCCGAGGGGCACGTCATCACCTTCATCGACGAGCTGCACACCGTCGTCGGTGCCGGAGCTTCTGGCGAAGGCGCGATGGACGCCGGCAATATGCTCAAGCCGATGCTGGCTCGCGGTGAGCTGCGGATGATCGGCGCGACCACCCTTGACGAGTACCGCGAGCACATCGAGAAGGACCCCGCCCTGGAGCGTCGTTTCCAGCAGGTCTTCGTCGGTGAGCCCTCGGTGGAGGACACCATCGCCATCCTGCGTGGTCTGCGGGAGCGCTACGAGGCCCATCACAAGGTACGGATCACCGACGGTGCCCTCGTCGCGGCCGCTAGCCTGTCCAACCGGTACATCACCGCGCGTCAGCTCCCTGACAAGGCCATTGACCTGATTGACGAGGCTGCCTCCCGTCTTCGCATGGAGATCGACTCCTCCCCGGAGGAGATCGACACCCTGCGTCGTGAGGTCGACCGCATGAAGATGGAGATCTTCGCCGTCGAGAAGGAGGAGGACCCGGCCAGCAAGCAGCGTCTGCAGAGGCTGCGCGCCGAGATGGCCGACAAGGAGGAGACCCTGCGTGGGCTCGAGACCCGCTGGGAGGCCGAGAAGGCCAGCCTCAACGAGGTCGGCGAGCTCAAGACCCGCATCGATCAGTTGCGCACCTCCGCCGAGAAGTACCAGCGTGAGGGTGACTTCGGCAAGGCCTCCGAGATCCTCTACGGCCAGATCCCGGCCCTGGAGAAGGAGGCTGAGGCGGCTGACAAGGCCGAGGAGAACGGCTCCCGGATGGTCTCCGAGGAGGTCGGCACCTCCGACATCGCCGAGGTCGTGTCCTCGTGGACCGGCATCCCCGTCGGTCGAATGATGCAGGGCGAGCAGGAGAAGTTGCTCCACATGGAGGAGCGCCTGCACGAACGCCTCATCGGCCAGGAGCGCGCCGTCAAGACGGTGTCGGACGCGGTGCGTCGTTCCCGGGCGGGCATCTCCGACCCGAACCGGCCCACCGGATCCTTCCTCTTCCTCGGACCGACCGGCGTCGGCAAGACCGAGCTGGCCAAGTCCCTGGCCCAGTTCCTCTTCGACGACGAGACCGCCATGGTCCGCATCGACATGAGCGAGTACATGGAGAAACACTCCGTCTCGCGCCTGGTCGGTGCCCCTCCGGGCTACGTCGGATACGAGGAGGGAGGTCAGCTCACCGAGGCCGTGCGGCGTCGTCCATACTCGGTCATCCTCCTCGACGAGGTGGAGAAGGCTCATCCGGACGTCTTCAACATTCTGCTGCAGGTGCTCGATGACGGCCGTCTCACCGACGGTCAGGGTCGTACGGTCGACTTCCGAAACACCATCCTGGTGCTGACGAGCAACCTCGGTAGCCAGTTCCTGTCGGATCCGAACCTCGATGACAAGGCCAAGCACGAGGCCGTCATGAATGCGGTGCGTGCGGCATTCCGTCCCGAGTTCCTGAACCGACTCGACGACGTCGTGATGTTCGACCCGCTCTCCCGTGAGGATCTTGCTCGGATCGTTGAGACGAGCCTGGCCAAGTTGAACTCGAGGCTCGCTGATCGCAGGATCACCGTCGAGACCACTGATGCTGCGAAGGAGTGGCTCGCGACTACGGGATTCGATCCGGTGTACGGTGCCCGACCGCTGCGTCGTCTGATACAGACCACCATCGAGGACCAGCTGGCCCGCAAGGTGCTCGCTGGCGAGGTGGTTGAGGGTGACACCGTGATCTTTGACGGCAACGAGGACAGGGACGGGATTGTCATCCTCTGAAGGTGAGCGTGACAATGTGACCGCGTCGTGACGGGTCAAGGTTCAGACCTCAACCTGCTCGGGTCCGATGTCGCTGGATCCTCCTTCTCGATCGGGCCCCCGGCCTGTGCCGGTTCATCGCCGGAGCAGGCATCGGTGGTGGGTACTCCGCGATTCACTCAACCGGGACCGTGCTACGATTCTGCTGCCGCTCCGGAAGCGCCCTGAGTCTCAGTCGACGTCCCCATCGACGTACATCCAGCGACCAGCGCGACGCTGAAAGCGTGAGACCTCGTGGAGGACGTCATCATGTCCGCCGGAGCGGTAGGTTGCCCGGAACTCCACGACCCCTGTGGTGTCGCCTGGATGGCCGTTCTCGGTCGCGAGGATGGTCAGACCAGTCCATTCGATACCGGTGGAATCGACGACGTTCGGTCTGGTGCGCGGATGCCACGTCGCCCACAGGTGGTTCCACTGACCCAGGACATTGGCGGTGTACCGCGATCTCATGAGGGCCACGGCCGTCTCGGCGCGACGGGGGTCGTCGAGCGCCGGGCGGCAGCACTGGTCGAGAGGGAGTCCTGATCCGCAGGGACATGATGGGGCCATGCCCCAAGCATCCCACCGTCCTGCGAGACGCCAGGAGCCGACCGACTACAGTCATGGCGTCCCCTCATGCGGGGCAGGTACGCGTCGTGGGCGCGCGAAAGGAGAATAATGTCGCACAGGATGATGGCCGGGGCGCTCTTGGCTGCTCTCATCGGGCTGGGCGCCGCAGGATGCTCCGGCACAGCCGGTGTCTACAACAACAGTGAGGATGCCACCAACGGATCGCGGTCCTCAGGCGGTGAGGGCACCCCTGAGGCCCACTCCGGTGCAACCCCGGACCAGAAGTGGACCCATTGCGCGCCCGGATCACGTTCGGCGGACATCGCCTCGATGAAGCCCGACACGAACACTCATCTGACGATCGGGGCCTTCAACGGCTGGGATGAGTCCTGGGCGACCTCCGGCCTCATCAAGCAGGTGCTCGAGAAGGACGGCTACACCGTCACCATCAAGGGATTTGATGCCGGCGTCGGATACCAGGCCACTGCCGGTGGGGGCATCGACCTCATCACCGATTCCTGGCTGCCGGTGACCCAGGCCGGATACATCCGCAAGTACGGCCCGAAGCTGGAGAACCTTGGATGCTGGTACGACAACGCGAAACTCACGATCGCCGTCAACAAGAACTCGCCAGCGCACTCGATCGCCGATCTGAAGACGATGGGCAACTCCTACGGCAACGTCATCTACAGCATCGAGCCGGGAGCCGAGATGACCAAGACCATTGCGAACCAGACGCTGCCGATGTACGGGCTGTCGAACATCACCCTCAAGACCTCCTCGACCCCGGCCATGCTGGCCCAACTCAAGAAGGCCACCAAGGCTGGTAACGACGTCGCCGTGACGCTGTGGCGACCGCACTGGGCCTACGACGCCTATCCGGTGCGCGATCTCGACGATCCCAAGAACGCCATCTCCAACGCCGAGCTCATCTACAGTTTCGGTCGACCCGGGTTCGAGAAGGACCATCCCAAGGCCGCCCAGCTCGTCCGAAACCTCGCGATCGATGACGCTCACCTGTCCAGCTTGGAACACCTCATGGTCGAGACCACGGACAGGGGCGGACAACAGGGCACCGCCATCGCGGCATGGATGAAGAACAACACCGACTGGGTGGATGACTGGCAGGCCGGAAGACTGGGGGATCGGTGAGCTGTCTCGTCCCGGATCGGGACACCCCAGGAGCGTGGATCGTCCGCGTCGGTGGGGCTGATCAGTCATGGATCGACCCTGACGATCCCACTCGGCTCGAGTTCGACTACATGGGACGTATCGCTGATCACCTTGACGTCCACCGTCCAGCGGGGGAGAGGATGCGCGTCATTCACGTCGGTGGGGCGGGAATGTGTCTGGCACGGTACGTGGCGTTCACCCGTCCGACGAGCCCGCAGATCGTCTGTGAGCCGGATACCGAGCTCACCGAGGAAGTGCGGCTCAAGGCCCCGCTTCCGCCTCGTTCCGGGATCAAGGTGCGGCCCGTCGACGGACGCTCTGGGATCGCCGCCATGCGCGAGGACTTCGCTGACGTCGTCATCCTGGATGCCTTTGACGGTGCGAGAGTGCCCGCTGACCTGGTCACCGTCGAGTTCTTCACCGACGTCCTGCGCATCCTGCACGCTGACGGCATCGTCGTGGCGAACCTGGCCGACTCGGCCCCTCTGACCTGGACTAAGAGGGTCGTCAGGGCCGCTGGCGACGTGTTCTCCAATGTCTGTCTGGCCGCAGAGTCGTCGACCCTCAAGGGACGTCGCTACGGCAACATCATCCTGGCGGGCTCGAACGGACCGCTGCACGAGCAGGAACTGGTGCGACGTTGCAGCGGGGCCGCCTTCCCCTTCCGGCTCATCAGCGGGGAAGCCCTGACGAAGCTTCTCGCAGACGCCGCACCGTTCCGTGACGACGACGTCGAGCCCTCTCCAGGGCCACCCCGAGGGGCGACCTTCTTCTCCTGAGACACCCGGACGGCTCTCCCCCGCGTCGGTTTCGGGTGACATGATGGCGGCATGGCCAATTCCGCCCCTGACAGCAAGCCTAAGTACGGCCATGTGCCCTCGTTGCCAGACATGCCATCAGCCATCGTCGTGGCACGGGTCATCGTCATCGGCTTCTCGGTGTTGTGGGCCCTCGTCGTCTGTGGCATGTGGGCAGCCGGGCGCAGCGAGAGTCAGACGACACTTGGTCCGGTCCTGACGTCGTTCGCCCTGGGCATGGATTCGGGAGGTTGGGTGCAGTACCTGCTCATCCCCCTGGCGGGTTGTGTTCTGACTGTGACTATGGGTCGTGGCCATGCCATCGACCGTTATCTGTTCACCGTGCTGTCCTTGGTGTGGATGTGGAGACTCTCGCGAGGCAACGAGTTCATGAGAGGTTTTGACGTCATCGGAGTCATGACGGTGGCTGCCGTCCTGGCGACGGTCTGGAGTGGTCCCGTCAACGCGTGGATCAAGGCCGTCGCGGAACGTGACAAGGTCATTGCCAACCCGCCGGAGGAAGGGTGGCTCGAACCAGGGCAGGGCCAGCCATGGCAGACCGCGGTGGGTGGCAGACGAGTTCGATGAGCGCGAGAGAGGGGCTGGTCAGCATGATGCTGGCCAGCCCCGCGTCACATTGTGAGCCGAGCGTCACTCGACGCGGGAACGTTCCGCCGACTGAGGTCGGCTGGCCTGGCCCTTGCGGCGGGCCTTGAGCCACTCGAAGACCATCGGCAGCACCGATACCACGATGATGAGGAGCAGAGCCGCCTCGAAGTTGTTGCGGATGACGGGGATCTGTCCCAGGAAGTAACCGGCCTGCACGGCGATGAGCACCCAGAGGACGCCGCCGATGGCGGTGTAGGTGATGAATTTGCGGAAGTTCATCCGGCCCACGCCAGCGATCATCGTGACGAAAGTACGGACGATCGGCACGAATCGGGCGAGGATGAGGGCCACCGACCCGTGCTTGCGGAAGAAGTCGTGGGTGGTGTCGACGTGCTTGGGTGAGAACACCTTGCCCATGAACCCCTCTCGCTCCCGGAAGAGCTTGGGGCCGACCACGTAACCGATCCAGTAACCGCAGATGTTTCCGGAAATGGCGCAGATGATGAGGACGAGGTTGACGACGACGAGGGTCGTTGCCGGGGACCCGTAATGGACCAGTGGGACGGAGGAGTTGACGCCCACGGCAGCAAACATTCCGAGGGCGAAAAGCAGAGAGTCTCCGGGCATGAAGAACACGGCCAGGCCGCATTCCACGAGGACGATCAGCGCGACGATCCACAGGGCTGCAGCACCGGCGCCCTGGATGATGGCCTGTGGGTCCATCCAGGCGGGGGTGAGCAGGGCAGGGAGGGTCATGAGGAGACTCGGCATGGGCCAAGACTATCTTTGGTTCGTGTGTGCCCCGACCGATGGCGGCCTCGCAGAGGCCCCCTCACTGCAGATTCCCGGTCAGAAGACGACCACAGTCGTAGGTGTCGGGCCGATGCCCGAACCATGGCCTGACGACCCAAGACTCGATCCTGAACTGTTGGCATCGGGGGATCGACGCAATGTCGTCGATCGTTATCGATACTGGACGATGGAGGCCATCGTCGCTGACCTCGACACCCGACGGTCCCGGTTGCACGTGGCCATCCAGAACTGGGAGCACGACTTCAACATCGGTTCCGTGGTGCGCACCGCAAACGCCTTCAACGTCGCGGCTGTGCACATTCTGGGACGACGACGCTGGAACCGACGCGGTGCGATGGTGACCGATCGGTACTTGCACGTCTATCACCACCCGGACGTCCCCACCTTCCTGGAGTGGCTTGACGAGCACGGCATCACCCCTGTCGGCGTGGACAACCTGCCCGGATCGGTGCCGCTGGAAACGGCAAGACTCCCGCAGGACTGTTGCCTGCTCTTCGGCTCCGAAGGCTCTGGACTGACCGACGAGGTCGTCGCAGGCTGCGACCAGTTGGTGGCCATCACCCAGTACGGGTCAACTCGTTCGATGAATGCCGGAGCCGCTGCCGCGATCGCCATGTACGCCTGGACGACCCAGTGGTGCGAGGCCCCAAACCCACCCACCGACTGAACAGGGAAACCGCGACCCCCTAGGCTCGTGCCATGAGCACACAACCCGCCGAGGACCCAGGACGACTGGTGGTGGCGTTCAATCCAGTGCCGAGTGCCTCCCGGGTTGCCCACCATCACGCGACGAGATTCCGCCTTGCCGTGCAAGCCCTCGTCGTCGTCATCATCGGTGGCCTGCTGTGGGCGTTGACGGCTGACGCCTTTGAACTGTCCACCGTGATGTGGATGTTCGGTGCCTGGGTGGTGCTGTTCCTGGTGCTCTTCGTCATTCAGAATCTGCGCCTGCATGCCGCGCGCAAGGATCTCCTTGACGTGGGGGAAGGGCCAGCCCTCATCGTCGACTCCGACGGTTTGAGCGTGCGACGGATACTGCGCACCGGGGAGGAGGACTTCGCCGCACCGACCATGGACGAGATCAGCTGGAAGGACATGGCGTCCATCAAGGTGGGTGGGTCGTCCATCGGATCGGGCCCCGGGCTCGTCGTCCATGCTGACGATGGCCGTCAGTGGGAAGTCCCGCTGTCCTGGCTGGATTGTCCGCCAACAGACATCGACGCCGCAGTCTCAACAGCGTCGGGCGGCCGGGTGTGCGTCGAGCAAGCAGGGGTTGACACCGCCGACTGATGTGCGTTGCGCAGCACCTTTGAGCGTGCTGGAGTTCCGGGCTGACATCACCCGGGTGGATGCGGAAGAATGAACTCTCGTCATCGCGAGTTCATACAGGAAGGCGCAATATGCCCATCGCAACACCCGAGGTCTATGGCGAGATGCTGGACCGTGCGAAGCAGAAGGGCTTCGCCTACCCGGCCATCAACGTGACCTCCTCGCAGACCCTCAATGCGGCCCTGCAGGGCTTCACCGAGGCCGGCTCCGACGGCATCGTCCAGATCTCCACCGGTGGCGCCGAGTACGCCTCCGGGCAGAAGGTCAAGGAGATGGTGACCGGTGCCGTGGCACTGGCCGAGTACGCCCGAGTCGTGGCCAAGGACTACCCGGTGAACATCGCTCTCCACACTGACCACTGCCAGAAGGAGAAGCTCGACAAGTACGTCAATCCGCTCATCGCCATCTCTCAGGAGCGGGTGGACCGCGGCGAGGACCCGCTGTTCAACTCCCACATGTGGGACGGCTCGGCCATCGAGGTCGAGGAGAACCTCCAGATCGCCGAGGAGCTGCTCACCCGCACCTCGAAGGCCAAGATCATCCTGGAGATCGAGGTCGGTGCCGTCGGTGGCGAGGAGGACGGCGTCACCGGGGAGATCAACGAGAAGCTCTACACCACCGTCGCCGACGGCATGCGTACCCTCGAGGTGTTGGGCACCGGGGAGAAGGGGCGTTATATCACCGCGCTGACTTTCGGCAACGTCCACGGCGCCTACAAGCCGGGCTTCGTCAAGCTGCGTCCCGAGATCCTCAAGGAGATCCAGGACGAGTGCGGCAAGAAGTATGGCCAGGACAAGCCCTTCGACCTGGTGTTCCACGGCGGATCGGGATCGACCGCCCAGGAGATCGCTGATGCGGTGTCGTACGGAGTCATCAAGATGAATGTCGACACCGACACCCAGTACGCGTTCTCCCGTCCTGTCGTTGAGCACATGTTCAAGAACTACGACGGCATGCTGAAGATCGACGGGGAGGTCGGTAACAAGAAGATGTACGACCCCCGTGCGTGGGGCAAGAAGGCCGAGGCCGGGATGGCTGCCCGGATCGTCGAGGCCTGCGAACAGCTCGGTTCGAAGGGAACCTCGCTGAGCGCCTGAGTATGCCTGTGCAGAATCCCGGCCAGTCCTATGGTGAGGATTGGCCGGGATTCTTGGGCTCATCGGTGCGATGGCAGTGGTGGAGGTGGAGTGTCGTTGGCCCGCACTGTTGCGTTCCAGTCGACGAGCCACTTTCCATCAACGGGGGTCATGATAACGGTCATGATTGGTTCTGCTGTCGAACGTGCATAGATGTCCGCTGACCTTGTTGGAAGAGGCCCATCAGAAATAAGGATTCCTTCGTTTGGTGCGGCTTTGTCATCGTGGTAGGCCTTGAAAATAGCTTGGCCCCACTCTTTGGCTTTCTTGGAATGACCATCCCAGCCGGTATTGGGTGCGACGAGGTCCTGAACGCGGCCGTTGTCAATAGCGTCAGGGGTTGATATGGCCTCGGCGAAGTAGGCCGCTATGGCGACATCACTTGGCTGAAGTTCGTCATCGTGATGCTGCACCAGAAGTGTGCCTCCAATCCCGGCAGCAGCGGACACGATAGCACATATCAGATACGTTAGAACAGCTTTGATGTTCATTGATCTCTCCGGTCAGTAGCTGAATTCATGTCAAGTGAAGTGCCCATATTGTCCGTCCCAGGTGGTTCTTTTTCCCAGTTGAATTAACTCTCTTTTGAAGCGCAAAAAATGGTATGTTGTGGGTGTTGGTGCTGTGATAGGTCAGGAGCGGCTGTTTTCCGCTTCTTCCTGTGACGATCATGCTATGAGACCACGCACCATTGTATCCGTATTGGACGACGTTTCCGTGCCACATGACGTGGGAGTCCTCGTTAACCCCCAGTTCGCGCAGCCGTGCCTGGAACTGGTCCGCTGGCAGCATGGTGTGGGGCAGCCCGGTCGACTGGTCGCTCATCGAGCCGTCCAGGTCGAAGGGAAGGGCGCCCGGGATGTGTGGCACCCCGGGTCGGCAGGGGGACACGTCGACGACGATGATGCGGTCGGCGTCGGGGCCTTCAAGCAGTTGGGCGAGGGCGTTCGGGCTGACCACGGGAGTGGGGCACAAGGTCTCGGCCATGGTTGCATTATGTCACCGCCGATTCCACCCAGTAACACCATGGCGGGCATTTGGTCAGTTGAACATGGTTCAAGTGTGGAAAAGGGACCCACCTGCCCCTAACGCACTCGGCAAGTGGAATCATGGAGCTATGAGTCCGCGAAAGATTGGCGTTACCGAGCTCGTGCTCCGCGACGCGCATCAGAGCCTGCTTGCCACCCGTATGTCCATGGAGGACATGGTCGACGCTTGCGCCGACATCGATGCTGCCGGCTACTGGTCCGTAGAGTGCTGGGGCGGAGCTACCTTCGATTCCTGCATCCGTTTCCTCAACGAAGACCCGTGGGAGAGGCTGCGGACCTTCCGCAAGCTGATGCCCAACTCACGCCTGCAGATGCTGCTGCGTGGGCAGAACCTGCTGGGTTACCGTCACTACAACGACGAGGTCGTCGACAAATTCGTCGAGAAGTCCGCCGAGAACGGCATGGACGTCTTCCGTGTCTTCGACGCCCTCAACGACCCGCGTAACCTCGAGCACGCCATGTCTGCCGTCAAGAAGACCGGCAAGCATGCTCAGGGCACCATCTGCTACACCACCTCCCCGATTCACACCCCGGAGAGCTTCATCAAGCAGGCCGATCGCCTGATCGACATGGGTGCCGATTCGATCGCCTTCAAGGACATGGCGGCCCTCCTCAAGCCGCAGCCCGCCTTTGACATCATCAAGGGCATCAAGGAGAACCACCCCGACGTGCAGATCAACCTGCACTGCCACTCCACCACGGGTGTCACCCTGGTTACCCTGCAGAAGGCCATCGAGGCTGGCGTCGACGTCGTCGACACCGCCATTTCCTCGATGTCGCTCGGTCCGGGCCACAACCCGACCGAGTCCCTCGTCGAAATGCTCGAGGGCACCGAGTACACCACTGACCTCGACATGGATCGCCTCCTCAAGATCCGTGACCACTTCAAGAAGGTTCGTCCGAAGTACAAGAAGTTCGAGTCGAAGACGCTGGTCAACACCAACATCTTCCAGTCCCAGATCCCGGGCGGAATGCTCTCCAACATGGAGTCCCAGCTCGAGGCGCAGGGGGCTGGCGACCGCATGGACGAGGTCATGAAGGAGGTGCCGCGCGTCCGCAAGGATGCCGGTTACCCGCCGCTGGTCACCCCGTCCTCCCAGATCGTCGGAACCCAGGCCGTGTTCAACGTCCTCATGGGCAATGGCGAGTACAAGAACCTCACCGCCGAGTTCGCCGACCTGATGCTCGGCTACTACGGCAAGCCGATTGGTGAGCTCAACCCCGACATCGTCGAGATGGCCAAGAAGCAGACCGGCAAGGAGTCGATCGACTGCCGTCCCGCCGACCTGCTCGAGCCCGAGTGGGATGAGCTGGTTGAGCAGGCCAAGGGCCTCGAGGGCTTCGACGGCACCGACGAGGACGTTCTCACCAACGCCCTGTTCCCGGGAGTCGCCCCGAAGTTCCTCAAGGAGCGTCCGGAGGGCCCGAAGAGCGTCGCGATGACCGAGGCACAGCTGAAGGCCGAGAAGGAAGGCACCGGCGCTGCCGGCATCGCCGGACCGGTCAACTACAACGTGACGGTCGGTGGCAACAGCCACCAGGTGACCGTCGAGCCTGCGTGAGGATGATCGCCAACCATGGCTGAGAAGAAACCAATCAAGCTGGCCGACACCATGGCCGGCCGAATCGAGCAGCTTGCCGACGAGCGCCACAATGTGGAGCTCGGAGGCGGCGAAGCTCGACTCGAGAAGCAGCGTGATAAGGGCAAGCAAACTGCCCGCGAGCGCATCGACAACCTCGTCGACGCCTACTCCTTCGACGAGGTGGGTGCGTTCCGCAAGCACCGCACCACCCTCTTCGGCATGGACAAGGCCGAGGTTCCCGCCGACGGTGTCGTCACCGGTCGCGCGACCATTCACGGTCGCCCGGTGCACGTCGCCTCCCAGGACTTCACCGTCATGGGTGGTTCCGCTGGTGAGACCCAGTCGACCAAGGTCGTCGAGACGATGGAGCAGTCCCTGCTGACCGGCACCCCGTTCCTGTTCTTCTACGACTCGGGCGGCGCCCGAATCCAGGAGGGCATTGACTCGCTGTCCGGCTACGGCAAGATGTTCTACGCGAACGTCAAGCTGTCGGGCGTCGTGCCGCAGATTGCCATCATCGCCGGCCCCTGCGCCGGTGGCGCCTCCTACTCCCCGGCTCTCACCGACTTCATCATCATGACGAAGAAGGCCCACATGTTCATCACGGGCCCCGGAGTCATCAAGTCGGTCACTGGCGAGGAGGTCACCGCTGACGACCTGGGTGGTGCCGACGCGCACATGTCCACCTCGGGCAACATCCACTTCGTGGCCGAGGACGACGACGCCGCGGTGCTCATCGCGCAGAAGCTGCTGAGCTTCCTGCCGCAGAACAACACCGAGGACGCCCAGATCTCCAATCCCAACAACGACGTCTCCCCGCAGCCCGAGCTGCGCGAGATCGTTCCGTTGGATGGCAAGAAGGGCTACGACGTCCGCGACGTCATCGCCAAGATCGTCGACTGGGGCGATTATCTCGAGGTGAAGGCTGGCTGGGCGACCAACATCGTCACCGCCTTTGCTCGTGTCAACGGTCGTACCGTCGGCATCGTGGCCAACCAGCCGAAGGTCATGTCGGGCTGCCTCGACATCAATGCCTCCGACAAGGCTGCCGAGTTCATCACCTTCTGCGACTCCTTCAACATTCCGTTGGTGCAGTTGGTTGACGTTCCTGGTTTCCTGCCTGGTGTCCAGCAGGAGTACGGCGGCATCATTCGCCATGGCGCGAAGATGCTGTACGCCTACTCCGAGGCCACCGTCCCGAAGATCACCGTGGTGCTGCGCAAGGCATACGGCGGTTCCTACCTGGCCATGTGTAACCGTGACCTGGGTGCCGACGCCGTCTACGCCTGGCCGAGCGCGGAGATCGCAGTGATGGGTGCTGATGGCGCAGCCAACGTCATCTTCCGTCGCCAGATCAAGGAATCTGAGGATCCCGCAGCCACTCGCGCCGCGAAGATCGAGGAGTACCGCAACGCCTTCAACACGCCTTACGTGGCTGCTGCTCGTGGACAGGTTGATGACGTGATCGATCCCGCCGACACCCGTCGCAAGATCATCGCCGCTCTGGAGACCTACGCCACCAAGCGTCAGTCCCGTCCGGCCAAGAAGCACGGCGTCATGCCGTGCTGAGTGAAGAAGGCTGATGGGAGGACAAGATGAGTGAGAACAATGAACTCGTCATCGAGACGCTGAACAAGCGACTCGCAGCGCTGGAGGCCGAGGTTTCCCGGCTCAAGAAGACGAGCAAGGACGTTCCTGAGGACGTGCTCGCCGTCATCTGCGCCGCCGTTTCGGCTTACCTGGGCAACGACGGAAAGGTTCAGGCCGTCCGTTTCGCCCCGAGTGAGACCTGGGTCCGTCAAGGACGCAGGGCTCAGCAGAACCATTCGATTCGTTGACCTGGAGAAACTGACATGAAGCTCAAGGTGACCGTCAATGGCGTCGCTTACGACGTTGACGTTGACGTTGACAAGACCCCTAATACGCCGATGGCGCCGATCCTCTTCGGAGGCGGCTCCGGTGGCCCGATGAAGGCGTCCGGTGGCGGCGCCGGCAAGGCTGGAGAGGGCGAGGTTCCCGCTCCGTTGGCTGGCACCGTTGCCAAGATCCTCGTGGCCGAGGGTGACGCCGTCAAGGCTGGTCAGGTTCTCCTGACCCTCGAGGCCATGAAGATGGAGACCGAGATCAATGCCCCGGCGGATGGAACCGTCAAGGGCATCCTGGTGGCTGTCGGTGACGCCGTCCAGGGTGGCCAGGGCCTGGTGGCTCTGGGCTGATCCCCCGCACAGACCACAGTGGCGCCGCACCTTCAGGTGCGGCGCCACTGTCATGTTTCCGTGGCCGCCATGTTCTCGTGGTTGTCATTGGCCGAGGGCACGAGGACGGCCTGCCTCCAGGAGGAGGCAGGCCGTCCGTGACTCAGATCACTTGAAGACGATCATCTTACGGCCGGTGGGGGTGTGGTTCCACAGCCACTTCAGGCCGGACATGTTGCGGATGTTGATGCAGCCGTGCGAGGCACCATTCCACCCACGACGGGAGAAGTCCGACGAGTAGTGGATGGCCTGACCACCGTGGAAGAACATCGAGTACGGCATCGGGGTCCCGTAGACACCCGACACGTGGTTCTTGTCCTTCCAGTACACGGTGTTGACGCCCTCAGCAGTGGGCTCGCTGGAGCGTCCGAAACGAGCGTCAAGGGTGATGAGGATGCGTCCGTTCTGGACCATCCACAACTTCCGCTGCTTCTTCGAGGCGCAGATGACGGTTCCCGTCATGCAGCGACGGTCGAGATGAGCACCCGAGTTGTTGATCGGGACGCTGACAGGTGCCGCGACGGGGCGGGAGGACACGGCAGTGGCCGGGATCCAGCTCTGCATGTTGTTGAACACGACCGGCATCCAACCGTTGCGATTCGGGCCGCGCCGGACGACGCGAGTGCCCTGGTGGGCCGTACCCATCGAGCGGAACGAGGTCGAGGCGCCAGCGCGCATCGTCTGGTCCTTCTTCATCCAGAAGGTTTGCGGACGGGTGGAGGTGACGGTGTTGCCTGGCAGCCAGCCCTGCTTGCCCTTGTAGAAGACCGGGGCCCAGCCATGGTGGTTCGGCCCACGGCGGACCATGACGGTCGTGGCATGGGTGCGTCCCATGGATCGGAAGGAGTTCGACGCGCCAGTACGCAGCTCGGTCTCGACGTAGATCCATTGAGTCTGGGGATGCCAGGTCGTCACCGTGTTGGCGGGGACCCAGCCCTGCGTGTTCTTGTACAGAACCGGGGCCCAGCCGTTGTAGTTGGGGCCACGACGAATCAGGGCGTGGGTGGGGGCAGTGCGTCCCATGGAGCGGAAGCTGGACGAGGCCCCGGTGCGCAGGTCTGCGGAGATGTAGGTCCACAAGGTCTGTGGCTTGTTGGTGGTCAGGGTATTGGTGGGGACCCATGCGTTGGTGCTTCCATGGCGTATCGGGGTCCAGCCGTTGCGCTCCTCGCCGTGGATGACGACCTGAGTGGTGGCCCGGATCTTGCCCATGGAGCGGAACTTGCTACTGGCGCCGGTGCGCAGATCGGTCGCGATGTAGATCCATGCTGTCTTCTCGATCTGGACCGCCCGCACAGCCGTGGAGACCGCCGCGTACGGGGTCGACTCGATGGAGGACTCCGGGGTGGCCGGTGAGCTCGGGGTTTCCGATACGGCCGCCGAGGGGGTCGCATCGGAAGAGGGAGTTGCCTCGGTCGAGGAGGTCTCCTCAGGAGCGGAAGTCGTCGCTGGGGTAATAGGGGTCTCAGATGCGTTAGTGGAGGACGCAGACTGCGGAGAGGAATCCGTGGCGGTGGGCGGGGCAGTGGGTTCCGCGTGAGCAGTACCGACGATCCCGGCGGACAAGGACAAGGCCAGTGCGGCTGCCAGACCGGCAGCGCGGGAGGACTGCATGGATCGAACACCTTTCGGGGATGTGGACGAGAAGATCGTACGCCATATCACCGATGACTCTGACTGCTTTCTGTTCGCTTTGTCGCCCCTTCGGCGGTGTTTTTCGCCATGACATGACGATGGCGCCGCAACTTCCCTAGTCAAGGGGAAACTGGGGCGCCATCGAAATGTGGTCAGGCTTTCGTCAACTGTTCTTCGCGCGGGTGCGAGCCTTGGCCCGCTCGTGGGCGTTCAGCTCGGTTTTGCGAATACGGACGACGTCCGGGGTGACTTCGAGACACTCATCCTCACGGCAGAACTCGAGCTGCTGTTCCATGGAGAGCTTGGTGGCCGGGATGAGGCGCTCCAGTTCGTCGCCGGTGGAGGAACGCACGTTGGTGAGGTGCTTCTCCTTGGTGGGGTTGACGTCCATGTCGTCGGGGCGGGAATTCTCGCCGACGACCATGCCCTCGTAGGTGTCGTCACCGGGGGAGACGAACATCGTGCCGCGCTCCTGCAGGTTGAACAGGGCGTAGGAGGTGACGACTCCCTGCCGGTCGGCGACCATCGAGCCACTCTGACGGGTGCGCAACTCGCCCACCCAGGGCTGGAAGTTCTCGAAGATCTGGTTCATGATGCCCTGACCCCGGGTCTGGGTCAGGAACTCGGTGCGGAAGCCGATGAGGCCACGAGCCGGCACGACGAACTCCATGCGCACCCAGCCGGAGCCGTGATTGACCATGTGCATCATCTGGCCCTTCCGCAGGCCCATCATCTGTGTGACGGCTCCCATGAATTCCTCGGGGGCATCGATGGTGACGCGCTCGAAGGGCTCGTGCAGCTTGCCGTCGATGGTCTTCGTGACGACCTGCGGCTTGCCGACGGTGAGCTCGAATCCCTCACGACGCATCTGCTCGACGAGGACGGCCAGCTGCAGCTCGCCGCGGCCCTGGACCTCCCACATGTCCGGACGGTCGGTGTCGGTCACCTTGATGGACACATTTCCAATGAGTTCCTGGTCGAGGCGAGCCTTGAGAAGACGAGCAGTGAGCTTGTCACCGGAACGGCCAGACAGCGGCGAGGTGTTGATGCCGATGGTCATCGACATCGACGGCTCGTCGACGTGGATAAGGGGCAGCGGATCGGGGTTCTCAGGATCCGAGAGGGTCTCACCAATGGTGATGTCAGGAATGCCGGCGATGGCGACGATGTCACCGGGGCCGGCCTTCTCGGCGGGGACGCGCTCGAGGGCCTCGGTCATGAGCAGCTCGGACAGCTTGACGTTCTGGACCGAGCCGTCGCGCTTGCACCAGGCCACCGTCTGTCCCTTGGAGATCTCACCGGAGACGACGCGGCACAGGGCCAGACGACCGAGGTAGGGGGAGGCGTCGAGGTTGGTGACGTGGGCGCGCAGCACCCCGTCCTCCTCGTAGGTGGGAGCAGGAATGTTCTGGAGGATGCAGTCGAACAGCGGCTGCAGGTCGGGGGAATCGGGCATCCCGCCGTCCTCGGGCTTGTTGAGGGAGGCCCGTCCGGCCTTGGCAGAGGCGTAGACGACCGGGACGTCGAGCAGGGAGACGTCATCGTCCTCGGAAAGATCCATGAAGAGGTCGTAGGTCTCCTCGACGACCTCGTCGATGCGAGCGTCGGAGCGGTCGACCTTGTTGAGGACGAGGATGAGTGGGAGTTTCTTGGCCAAGGCCTTGCGCAGCACGAAGCGGGTCTGGGGGAGGGGGCCCTCGGAGGCGTCGACGAGGAGGATGACGCCGTCGACCATCTCGAGGCCACGCTCGACCTCACCGCCGAAGTCAGCGTGTCCGGGGGTGTCGATGATGTTGAGGATGATCTCCTCGCCGTCGCTCATGACGTGCTTGACAGCGGTGTTCTTGGCGAGAATGGTGATGCCCTTCTCACGCTCAAGGTCCATCGAGTCCATGACGCGTTTCTCGACCTCGGCGCCCTCACGGAAGGCTCCCGACTGCCACAGCATCGCGTCGACCAACGTGGTCTTTCCATGGTCAACGTGGGCCACGATGGCGATGTTGCGCAGATCCTTGCGTACGGGCATGCAGAACTCCGGTTCAGATCGAGGATGTGGACACCGCGACGAGGCCGCGGGGCTTCGGCGGGCGAAAACGCGCCACCGTGAAGTGTAGGTCAGTGCAGGGTTGAGCTACGAATGAGCGAGTCAGCGCCACAGTTCGAAGCGCTGACGCGGTGGCTGGTGTGCTGATTTCTCGGCGGCAGTGTGATTGCCGTCACACCATTGAGAAGGTGGCACCTGTGCCTTGACCTGGTCGATGTGTTGGCCACATCCGGCCCAGGTCGTCCTACCACAGACGTCACATCTGACGGGTCGGCACATGGTGGTGATCCTTCCATTTGGCTGGAACAAGTTTATGTCACATGCCCTTGCAGGCGGCCTGAGCGAGCGCTTCGGCGCGTTTCGCCCTAGGCTTGGGAGTATGGCTGAGGAGCAGAACACCGATCCGACCGCAGAGATCGAGGAACAGGACCACGGCGTCCACTTGCCGCCTGACCCGGCCATCCGCAAGCTTGCCAAGCGGGGACGCGGTGAGTTCATGTCGGTCGTCAAGGAACATCCGTCCTCGACGTTGTGTTGGGCTCTCCTGGCTGAGGGGTCCCTGCTGTGCGGCACCGATGCTGCTGATGTCGCGGCCTATGCCTATGCACGTACCGGGCGTGATCTCGGCCTGGAGCAGCTGCGAGATGCCGGCTGGGACGGCGACGGCGTTGTTGACTGGGGCTACCTGCCGAACCAGGGGGTGTTCCGCTGTCTCCACGCCCTCGCAATGGCGGCTGAGAGGCTGGGATTTGGTGACGAGTCCGATGACGCCGACACATTGCTGCGCGAGTTGAGCGACGAGGCCTGGCGAGCGCTGCGTGGCGACGAGGTGCCCACCGATGGCGCTATCGACGTCGAGGTCGGCGAGGACGAGTCCGACGGCGATCAGGAGAACGATCACCAGGAGTGACCTTTCGCCGTCAAGGTGAGGTCATGAGATTGACATTGTGATCTGCCGCATTCATCCTTGATGTAGGACATCCAATGTCCAATGTAACGCGCGGGGCTGTCCCGACCAATCAATGGAGATGGGCGTATGAGCAACGTCGAGGCCACGGCGGCCAAGAAATCATGGCGTGACGAGCTGACCGGCACGCAGTGGAAGTCTTTCTGGGCAGCATGGATCGGATATTTGCTGGACGGATTCGACTTCGTCATGATCACTCTGGTCCTCACTGAAATTGGGCGCACCTTCAATGTCGGCGCGGCAGCGACGGCCACATTGGTTTCGGCCGCCTTCATCGCTCGGTGGTTCGGTGGTTTGCTGCTGGGAGCCATCGGTGACCGAGTGGGTCGTAAGGAGGCCATGGTCATATCGATCCTGCTGTACGCGGGCGGATCGGTCGTCTGTGCCATCGCCCCGGCGTTCTGGGTTATCTTCGTCGCCCGTGTCTGCATCGGCATGGGCATGGCTGGCGAGTACGGATCCTCGGCCACTTATGTCATTGAGTCGTGGCCTGTCCGCCTGCGCAACAAGGCTTCAGGATTCCTCATCTCCGGGTTCTCGGTCGGTGCTGGTGTGACGGCTCAGGTGTACGCCCTGATCGAGCACCTCACGCGGGGCACATCAGCAGAGCCATACACCTGGCGAATCCTCTTCGCACTGGGAATCATTCCGATCGTGTTGGCGCTATGGCTGCGGCGTGCTCTGCCGGAGGCCGCCGACTTCGCGAAGATGCGAGAGGAGCAGGCTGCCCGAGCTGCGGCTGGTGAAGTCGTCGAGAAGACGGACATGTTCACGATGCTCTTCGCCCGTAACCTGAAGCGCAGCATCATCAACATCGTGCTGGCTCTGGTCGCCTTCGGATGCCTCATCGTGATCTACCTGTTCAAGAGCGGAGTTCCGGGGTTTGTCCTGGCCCTGCTGTGGGTCATTGTTGCAGTCGTCATGGTGAGCTTCATGGTGCAGTTCGAGGGGCCGCGCTGGCCGACCGGCGTCGCAGTGATGATCACGGTGTTTGTCGCCTTCCTCTACTCGTGGCCGCTGCAGGCCCTGCTGCCGACCTACTACCGTCAGACTCTGGGGCTGGGCAGTGACACTGCGTCGAACCTCGTGACCGCAACCTCTTTCGGCGCCGCTGCTGGCTGCATCATGGCAGGGTTCATCGGTGACAAGTTCGGTACCCGGAAGGCCTACTGGACGTCTTTGCTCATCTCGGAGTTCCTTGTGCTGCCGGTCTTCCTCGTCAGCCGTGACATGGTGCACTCCTCGACGGTGTGGGTCGTCCTGCTGGGGGTCTTCATCTTCGTCCAGCAGATGTTCGGACAGGGCATCTCCGGGTTGCTGCCGAAGTTCATCTCCAACTACTTCCCGGTTGAGAAGCGGGCCGCTGGTCTGGGCTTCTCGTACAACGTGGGTGCCCTCGGCGGTGCCATTGCCCCGGTTCTCGGTATAGCGCTGGCGGGTGATCCGGCGACCGGCATCGGCGGCGCTCTGCCGTCCAGCTGGGGTCTGGGGTGGACGCTGTTCATCCTGTCCTTCGCCTTCACCGCAGTGATCATCATCCTTATTGCCATCAACTTCCCATACCGGATGCAGAAGTTGTTCCGCCCTGATCATGTCCGTTCCGCTGACCGGATGGATCACGTGGACGAGGAGTTCGCCGCATCCAATAACCCCGATGCCGTCGTGGCATCCTGATATGGAGGCATGTCATGAACATTCCAACGATCGTGGGCGCCTACGCAGCCATGCCGCAGGAGGTTCTGGATCAGGAGGCCCTGTACCGCGGCCTAGCCGCAGGTGGCTGGGTCGACGGGATCGAGATCCCGTATCGTGATGGCGTCGACGCCGACCCGCGCTGGCTGGCAGACCAGCTGCGCGGCCGGTTCACCCAGTGCGTCGTCACGGCTATTCCCGGGACGATGGGGCACCTGGCCAACGATCCTTACTTCGGGCTCGCCTCATCCGATGAGGAGGGTCGTCAGCGAGCAATGACGTGGATCGCTGGTTTGGTCGACGATGTGCGTTCCCTGCACGAGATGGTCGGCCACCCGGTTGTCCGCTTCGTCGAGCTCCATTCGGCACCCAGCAACCACGCCGAGCCAACCGCGCTCAAGGCTTCCCTGGTGGAGCTTTCCGGTCTCTTCGCAGATGCCGAGCTCATTCCCGTCATTGAGCACTGCGATGCTTCGGACGGAGTTGGCCCGGGGGAGAAGGAATTTCTCGGCCTGGATGACGAGATCACCGCGCTCTCCGGTATCGGAGTTCGGCTGACGGTCAACTGGGGACGAAGCGTTGTCGAGTCCCATGATCCAGATCTGCCGGCTCGCCAGGTCGATCGACTTGCCGATGCCGGCCTGCTCGGTGGAGTGATGGTCTCTGGTGCCGGTCCGGAAGTCACCCAGTACGGGCCGGCCTGGGGAGACGCGCATCTTCCCCTTCGAGATGACGAGCCGACCAGCCTGTTGACGACTGATCTCATCGGCTCCTTCATGACCGCTGCCCGAGGGGTGCAGTCCTACCAGGGCATCAAGGTCCAGACCCCCGTCGATGCCACCGTCGAGCAGCGACTGGCCATGATCACCTCCATCCATGACGCCATGGCGTCGGCATGACACTCACCACAACAATCGCGAACACCACGAAGGACACCACCATGACCACTCACTTCCATGGAGTCATTCCCCCCGTCGTCACCCCGTTGACCACCGACGGTGATCTCGACGTCGTCTCCTACGAGAAGCTCATCAATCGCCTCATCGAGCAAGGGGTTGACGGCCTGTTCATCCTCGGTTCCACCTCCGAGGTCGCCTTCTTCGACGACGAGATGCGCGGACGGGTCCTGGGAGAGGCCAAACGGATCATCGACGGACGGGTACCGCTGCTCGCCGGGGTCATCGACACCGAGACCCTGCGCGTCATCCGTCATATTCGTCAGGCCGAGGAGATCGGGGTCGACGCCGTCGTCGCCACCGCGCCGTTCTACGCGATCACCGGTCCGACCGAGATCGAGAACCACTTCCGCGCCCTGCACGAGGCCACCGAACTGCCGCTCTTCGTCTACGACATCCCGGTGTGCGTGCACGTCAAGGTGCCCGTCGATCTCATGATCAAACTGGGTCGTGAGGGTGTCATCGCTGGATGCAAGGACTCCTCTGCCGACGATGTCTCCTTCCGTCGCCTGGCCCTGGCCAACCGTGTCGCAGGTTCTCCGCTGGCCCTGTTCACCGGCCACGAGGTCGTCGTCGACGGAGCTTTCATGTCCGGTGCCGACGGTGTCGTCCCGGGTTTGGCGAACGTCGACGCGACCAACTACGTGAAGATGTACAAGGCCTATCGTGAGGGCGACTGGGAGACGGTCCGAACCGAGCAGGACAAGGCCACCGAGCTTATGGAGATCGCGTTCGTTCCGCAGGGAGTCGTCGGTCCGGCTGCTGGTGTGGGAGCCTTCAAGACGGCCATGCAGCTGTTGGGAACGATCGAGACCAACACCATGTGCGTGCCGCTGCCTACCCTCACGGGTGAGAATGTCGAGAGGGTCGCGGAAGTGCTGCGTCGAGTCGGCCAGCTCGCGTGATCATGTCCAGGACAAGTATCAATCCGAGGAGGACTCGATCATGAGCGCATTCACCGACAGGATCATTGCGTCGATGGCGGGAGGCCTCGTCGTCTCGTGCCAAGCCTACCCAGGAGAACCTCTCCGGCACCCGGAGACCATGGCGCAGATGGCCGCTGCTGTCGAGCTCGGGGGAGCAGTCGCTGTGCGAGCCCAGGGGCTCTCTGACGTCGCCGCAGTCAAGGGGCGCGTCAGCGTCCCGGTGGTCGGCATCTGGAAGGAGGGTGACGAGGGCATCTACATCACCCCGACCCTTCGTCACGCGCGCTGCGTGGCCGCTGCCGGGGCTGACATCGTCGCCCTCGACGGCACCCGGCGGGAGCGCGCCGACGGCCTGAGCCTGGCCCAGACCATCGCAGGTCTCAAGGATGAGTACGACGTCGTCGTCATGGCTGACTGTGGATCGGCTGACGACGGTTTCGCGGCGGCCGAGGCGGGGGCCGACCTCATCGGTACGACGCTGTCCGGCTACACCGGTGAACGCCCCAGGACGGACGGTCCTGATTACGAGGTCATCGAGACTCTCGTCACGGGGCTCGACGGTAGTCGTCCGGTCATTGCTGAAGGACGCATCCACACCCCTGAGCAGGCGCGACGGGCAATGGATCTGGGCGCCCATGCCGTCGTCGTGGGAACAGCGATCACCCACCCGACCTCGATCACGGGCTGGTTCCGCGAGGCTCTGAAGTAATGGGCCGTCACAGGGGGCTTGCCAGTAGGCAGGCCCCCTCGTCACGCTCCGGGCAAGGCGGTGCGTGGGCGTTACCGCTGGGTGGGCGCCCCGCCAAGCCGCTCCCGGATGGCATCGAAGTGATGCCACATGGCGTCACGGCTGACCTCAGGATCGTTGCCGACGACGCAGTCCGCGATGCGGTCGTGGGCGTCACGGGTGGCCTTGACGGTGTTGGTTGGCGGCAGTCGGAGATCGGCGAGGTTGAGGGAGTCCCAGAACACATCAATGAGCTCGCGAGCCAGCTGATTGTCCACACCGGCGTAGAGCGTCCGGTGGAATTGGCGATCTGCCGACGCGGAGTCCCTGGGGTCGTCCATGCGTGCTGCCAGAGCGTGCAGTTCGCGACCGATCGCTGCGCTGATGGAGCCGGTCACCTCGGCTGCCAACGAGCACTCCAGCAATGCGCGGACCTCCACCATCTCTCGCAACCCCGTGAGGTCCCTGTTCCCGGCGGTGTCGGCGCCGACCTGCTTGACGCCGCGATACACGAGCCCCGGACGAATCGTCGACGCGGAGGCTGTCGACAGGTAGGTGCCCAAGCCACGTCGGACCTCGAGGATTCCCAGCGCCCGCAATTCCCGCACCGCCTCACGAACAGTGCCGCGCGCCATACCGAACTGAGTCGCCAAATCCTGCTCGATCGGAATGGGATCTCCGGGGGTCAGGTCCGAGGAGAGAATCCACTCAAACATCCGCTGCGCCGCAGGGTTGAGGTTATCGGCCAGGTGGACGACATCCTTCGGGTCTGACATGCCGCTAATCATGTCATGACCTGCATGATCTTGGCACCGGATAACCTCCCTGGTCGACGCGGGCTCGCAAAAGGCGACAGAATGGGGACACAGCGACGTCAAAGTCGTCGTCAGAGTCAGGAGCGCGACATGAGTGAGCACGTTGTTTTCCGCGACATGCGGCCTGAAGACGTCAAGGTGATCACCTTCGGGGAACCAGGATCACTGATCGATCGCATTGATCGTCCCGACGTCGTCGCCCGGGTCGCCCTCCACGAGGACCGCATCGTCGGGTACGCGGTTTCCTGGCTCGCCGTGGTGCATCGTACCCGTCGTTTCATTGATGTGGAGATCCATCCTGATTCCCGTGGGCGTCGTATCGGCACCCGCCTGGTGCGCCAGATTCAGCAGCGGGTGAAGCGGCCCCTGGCCACCAAGGCCATTGTCGGCTCGGACGCCGAGAATTTCATCCTTTCCCTGGGCGGTGAGGTTTACGCTTCCTGCCCGCCATTCGAGTTGCCGCGTCGCCACTTCGGCCGGGCCATTGAATCCCTCGCAGAGGTCAGCGTCGGTCCGGGAGGTGCCATTTCGGGCTCCACCCTGGCCCCTGGTGTGCTCGAGACGCTCTGGGAACAGATCTACGTGTGGATGCACGAGTCATGGTCGCCGGTTGATGACAGCGAGGCCGCTCACGAGGCGCTGCGGCAGGAGCTCGAGGACCTCGACGCGGGCGCAACCCGGGTCGCCCTCATCGACGGTCAGCCGGCAGCCGTCGCCTTCGTCTTCGTCGACGAGAACCCGACGGTTGTGGCAGAGACCGTGCAGGCCGACACACCTGAAGGCGATGCCGCCGTCGCCTCGGCGATGTCGTCGGTTATCAGCTGGGCCGAGGACGCTGGTTACAAGCGCGTCAACTTTGATGGACACCGTGGTGATCCGCACTTCGGCCCGCTGGCGTCGCGTCTGCCTCTTGAGGGGGCAAGCCTCGATCTGTTGGAGATCCCGGTCCTGCCGGATGACGGCGAGGGGGCCATTGGTGAGGGCGGTGCGACCGTCGCCTGATCGACCGTGACGTATTGACGACGAAGGGCCACGTGGAGCGGAGAAAACCCCTTCGCTCCCCGGTCTGACGCCGTTGATGTCGTAGCGACCACGTAAAGTGTGCCTGGTTGCAGAGCTGCATGTGCCCCTGCAACCGGAGGCAACCCGCACACCGGTGCGAGGAAATGGAGGAACAGATGCCTGGAATCGTCGTCATGGGTACCCAGTGGGGTGACGAGGGCAAGGGCAAGGCCACCGACCAGATGTCCGAGCGCGTTGACTACTGCGTGCGGTACTCGGGAGGCAACAATGCTGGACACACCGTCGTCGTCGGTGCCGAGAAGTTCTTCATGCACCTGCTGCCGTCCGGTGTCCTCAACCCGAACTCCACTGCGGTCCTCGGTAACGGTGTCGTCCTCAACCTGGACGTGCTGGCTGATGAGATCGACACGCTGCGCAGCCGTGGTGTGGACATCCCGCACCCGCTCATCAGCGCCAACGCGCACCTCATTACCCCGTACCACCAGACCCTTGACAAGGTGACCGAGCGTTTCCTCGGAAAACGTCGCATCGGTACCACGGGACGTGGCATCGGGCCGGCCTACTCCGACAAGATCAACCGCATGGGCATCCGTGTCCAGGATCTGTTCGACGAGTCGATCCTGCGCCAGAAGGTGGAGGCCTCCCTGGATCAGAAGAACCAGATCCTGGTGAAGATCTACAACCGCCGCTCCATCGACCCGGAGCGCGTTGCGGACGGGCTGCTGGCTCATGCCGAGCGCATCCGTCCTTATGTCGTTGACGTCGCGCGCGTGCTCAACAAGGGTCTCGACGAGGGCAAGGTCGTGCTTTTCGAGGGAGCCCAGGCCCACCATCTCGACGTCGACTTCGGCACCTACCCGTACGTCACCTCGTCCAACCCCATCGCTGCAGGCGCCTGCACCGGTTCGGGAGTCGGGCCGACGCGCATCGATCGCATCGTCGGCATCGCCAAGGCCTACACCACCCGCGTTGGTGAGGGTCCGTTCCCGACCGAGCTGTTTGACGAGGACGGCGAGCGCCTGCGCCGTGAGGGCGGCGAGTACGGCGTGACGACGAAACGTCCGCGTCGCTGTGGTTGGTTCGACGCCCCGCTGGTGCAGCAGGCTGTCATGATCAACTCGGTGACGGACCTGTTCCTCACCAAGCTCGACGTGCTGTCCGGCTGGGATCGCATCCCGGTCTGTGTGGCCTACGAGGTCGAGGGCGAGCGCACCGACGTCATGCCCGTCACCCAGTCCGACCTGCATCACGCAAAGCCGGTCTACGAGTTCATGGATGGCTGGAGCGAGGATATCTCGAAGGCCCGTTCCTTCGAGGATCTGCCGCGCAACTGCCAGGCCTACGTGCGTCGTCTCGAGGAGCTCGTCGGTACACGGATCTCCGGTATCGGTGTTGGTGCCGGTCGTGACCAGTCCATCATGCTCAACGACCTCATCGACTGAGAGCTGACGATGCAGTGTTCCGCTCCGATGCCGGGGAGGAACAAGACCGATCGGGAAACGGTCGGGAGCACCCTCTACTCTTGAGGTCGTGTCCAGCATGACTGTTATCGTCCTCGGATCTGGTGGTCGCGAGCATGCCCTCGCTCTGGCATGCCACCGAGACCCACAGGTCGCTGCCGTCCATGCCGCCCCCGGTAACCCCGGAACGGCATCCTTCGCCACGAACCATCCCATCGACCCGTGCGACAAGGACGCCGTCGTCGCCCTTGCCCGCGAGGTTGCGGCCGACCTTGTCGTCGTCGGCCCGGAGGCCCCGTTGGTCGCGGGGGTGGCAGACGCCCTGCGCGACGCAGGGATCGATTGCTTCGGTCCGAGTGCCGAGGCTGCTCGGCTGGAAGGCTCGAAGGCCTTCGCCAAGGAGGTCATGGCTTCTGCCGGTGTTCCCACCGCCGCATCTCGATCCTGCGGTGACCTCGATTCGGTGGGTGCAGCCCTCGACGAATTCGGGGCTCCCCACGTCGTCAAGGATGATGGGCTCGCAGGTGGCAAGGGAGTTGTCGTCACCGAGGACCGTGACGAGGCCCTGGCCCATGCCGAGCAGTGCCTCAATTCTGGCCACCAGGTGGTCATCGAGGAGTACCTCGACGGCCCCGAGGTGAGCCTTTTCGCGATCTGTGACGGCGAGCGTGCTCTCCCCATGCAGCCGGCCCAGGACTTCAAGCGGGTTGGTGATGGCGGGGTCGGTCCCAACACTGGCGGAATGGGCGCGTACACGCCATTGCCATGGGCGTCTGACAACCTTGTCGAGACAGTGTCGAACACGGTGATCTCCCCGACACTGTCAGCCATGCGAGATCGCGGCACCCCGTTCATCGGTCTGCTGTACGTGGGGCTGGCCTTGACCTCTGACGGTCCGAAGGTCGTCGAGTTCAACGTTCGCTTCGGCGACCCGGAAACCGAGCCACTGCTCAGCATGCTGGAGTCCCCGTTGGCACAGATCATGCAGGCCGCCGCCCGCGGAGACGTGTCCGGAACAGATGGCTTGCGGTTCCGCCGCGGAGCTGCCGTCGGTGTCGTCATGGCGAGCGAGGGGTATCCTGCATCTCCGGTGAAGGGACGCCGAGTTGTCGCTCCGGTCGATGACGAGGACGTCCTGCACGCCGGAACTCGTATCGAGGGGGATGGGCTGGTCACCAGCGGTGGCCGCGTCCTCGTGGTGCTTGGCCATGGTGAGACCCTTGCCGGGGCCCGTACCGATGCCTACAGCAGGGTTGACCAGCTCGAGGTGAGTGGCGGGTTCCACCGCACTGACATTGCCCTTCACGCAGCTGAGCTCGAGGCCGTCGACGAGATGGCCGACGAACTCGCGCCCCAATCCGAGAACAATCCCAGCAACCCGACAGACGGGGAGAATTCATGAGCGTTCCCAACATCCTTGCCACCCGTTACGCCTCTTCGGCGATGCGCTCCATCTGGACGCCGGAGAACAAGATCCGTGCCGAGCGCAGGCTATGGCTGGCCGTCCTCGAGGCCCAGGCGGACCTCGGCGTCAGCTTTGGGGGCGACGATCCCGAGCAGGTGTTGGCTGACTACCAGGCTGTTCTCGACAACGTCGATCTGGACTCGATCGCCGAGCGTGAGGCCGTCACACGACACGACGTCAAGGCTCGGATCGAGGAGTTCAACGCCCTGGCCGGTCATGAGCACATCCACAAGGGCATGACGAGCCGCGACCTCACCGAGAACATCGAGCAGATGCAGGTGCTGGAGTCGCTGAAGTTGGTGCGCGACAAGATGGTCGCCACCCTGAACCAGCTGTCCCGACTGGCTGCCCAGTACTCGGATCAGCCGATCGCTGGTCGGTCCCACAACGTTGCTGCCCAGGTGACGACCCTGGGCAAGAGGTTCGCGACCACCATCGACGAGATGTTGGTGGCGTGGGAGCACGTCAACGAACTCATCGAGCGGTATCCGGCTCGCGGAATCAAGGGGCCGATGGGAACTTCCCAGGACATGCTCGACCTGCTCGGTGGGGATGACTCCAAGCTTGATGATCTCGAGCATCGGGTCGCCGATCACCTCGGCTTCAACCAGGTGCTGACCTCGACCGGCCAGATCTACCCGAGATCCCTGGACTTCGAGGTCATCTCGACGCTGGTGCAGGTGCTGTCGGGGCCGTCGAACCTGGCGACGTCAATCCGCCTGATGGCCGGCAACGAGCTCGTCACCGAGGGGTTCAAGCCTGGCCAGGTTGGGTCCTCGGCGATGCCGCACAAGATGAATGCCCGCTCCTGCGAGCGCGTCAACGGTTTCCTCGTCGTCCTGCGCGGATACCTCACCATGGTCACCGGTCTGGCCGGTGTGCAGTGGAACGAGGGCGACGTCTCCTGCTCCGTGGTGCGTCGCGTCGCTCTGTCGGATTCCTTCTACGCCATTGACGGGGCCTTCGAGACCTTCCTGACGATCCTCGGCGACTTCGGCGCCTTCCCGGCCGTCATCGAGGCCGAGTTGGAGCGTTACCTGCCCTTCCTGACGACGACGAAGGTCCTGATGGCTTGCGTCCGCGCTGGCGTCGGTCGCGAGGACGCTCACGAGGCCATCAAGGAGCACGCCGTGGCCGTCGCCCTGGAGATGCGTGAGACCGGCACGACCGAGAACGATCTCTTCGCCCGTCTGGCTGCCGACCCGCGGATCCCGCTGACCAAGGAGCAGTTGCGCGGCCTGGTCTCATCGCCGCTGGATCTCACTGGTGGGGCTCAGGACCAGGTCGAGGCGCTGTGCGCCAAGGTCGAGGACATCGTCCGGGAATACCCCGAGGCTGCCAGCTACCTGCCTGGTCTGGTGCTGTGACGCGGTGATCTGAGTACTACGGGAGGGCCGGCTCGCTGAGTCGGCCCTCCTTTCCACATCTGCGCCAGTTGTGCCTCACCTACGCCATAAAATCTGGCGCAGTTGACGAGCGGCAATGGGGGAGTGGGTTGGGTTCGGACCCTCAGTTCCCCAGACCATGGGAGCATAACGTCGCCCCATCGACGCCCAGCGGCTCGACGATGTCGCCGGGGAGATCCCGAAGGATGTTGATCAGGGTCAGGACTGATGGACGTGTCATGGCTGCAGGCCTGCCACACACCACGATGTCTCGGTGAGGTCGGGGTCGGGTGAACTCTCGGACGACGATGCGGGGGTCCTTCGGCTTGGGTGCCGACACCGCGCTGCGTGGCATCAACGTTCGTCCTGCCCCCACTGACACCAGCTCGCGGATGGTCGCGAGGGACCCTGCCGACAAGCCATTCGGTGGCATCGGGCCAGATGGGCTGCACACCTCGAGCACCTGGTCACGCAAACAGTGTCCCTCGGACATCAGGATGAGCCCATCGGTCGAGACGTCGTGGGGGTCGATCGGCCCCTTTTCGTGGGCCAGCTCGTCGTCAACCCCCGTCACCAGCAGGAACTCCTCCCGGAAGACCGGGATTGCCGTCAGGGTCTTGTCCTCGACCGGGGCAGCCACCACGGCGACGTCGAGATCCCCCTGATTGACGGCCTCCAGCAGTCTGGCAGTGCGTTTCTCCACCACATGGATGTTGACCCCCGGTTCGTACTGGTCGAACCGAGCGATGACGCGTGGCAGCAGGAACGGCCCCAGGGTGGGGAAGACCCCGACCTTGAGCTGGCGGGTCGTCCGCTCGGACTCCTCCAGGGCCAGGGTCCGGATGTCGTCAGCCAACACCAGCATTTCCCGGGCGGTCTGGGCGATACGCTCGCCCACTGGGGTGATCTCGATGCGTCGTCCCGCCCTGACGGCCAGCGGCACACCGAGCTCATTCTCGAGCCGGTGGATCTGGGTCGACAAGGTCGGTTGGCTGACGCCGCACGACGCCGCCGCCCGGCCGAAGTGGTGTTCTTCGGCCAGGGCGACGAGGTATCCCAGATCACGAAGGTTCACGCGGACTCAGTTCTGCGCGGGGTTCTGACGAATGAGGTGGTCGAAGGCCCCGAGAGCTGCCGTCGCGCCAGCACCCATCGAGATGATGATCTGCTTGTAGGGCTGGGTGGTGCAGTCACCGGCAGCGAAGACGCCGGGCACCGAGGTGCCACCGCGCTCGTCGATGACGACCTCTCCACGGCCAGTGCGCTCCACGGCGCCTTCCAGCCACTCGGTGTTGGGCAGCAGGCCGATCTGGACGAAGACGCCAGCCAGCTCGATGGTCTTGACCTCGCCGCTGGTGCGGTCCTCGTACTCCAGTCCCGTCACCTTGGAGCCGTCGCCCAGAATCTGAGTGGTGCGGGCCGATGTGATGACGTCGACGTTTGGCAGCGACTTGAGGGTGCGCAGCAGCACGTCGTCGGCCTTGAGAACGTCGAGGAACTCGACGACGGTGACGTGGTCGACGACGCCGGCCAGGTCGATCGCCGCCTCGATTCCGGAGTTTCCACCACCGATGACGGCGACCTTCTTGCCCTTGAACAGGGGGCCGTCGCAGTGTGGGCAGTAGGTGACACCCTTGGTGCGGTACTCCTCCTCACCGGGAACGCCGAGGTTGCGCCAGCGGGCACCAGTCGCGATGACGACCGAGCGGGCACGCAGGTCGCCGTCAGTCAGACGCACCGTCGTCATGCCGTCGGCAGTCTCCAGGGTGCTGGCGGTCTGACGCTCGATGACGTCGATGTCGTAGTCATTGACGTGGGCCCGCAGGGCTTCGGCCAGCTTCGGACCAGTGGTGTGAGGCACAGAGATGAGGTTGTCGATGGCCTCGGTGTCGAGTACCTGGCCGCCGACTCGAGACCCCACCATCGCCGTGCGAATACCCTTGCGGGCGGCGTAGACGGCAGCTGCGGCACCAGCAGGGCCAGCGCCAACGACGAGCACGTCGTACGGATCGCGCTCGGACAGGTTCTCCTTGGCTCCCTGAGCGGCGTTGGCGTCGAGACGTTCGAGGATCTCGGCCATGTCCATGCGGCCCGAGCCCCAGTCCTCGCCATCCAGGTAGATGGCCGGCACCGAGGCGATGCCCTTGGCCTCCACCTCGTCGGTGTGGGTGCCACCCTCGACGGCGGTGTGATGGATGTTCGGGTTGAGGACGGCCATCGCGTTGAGGGCCTGAACCACCGTCGGGCAGTTCTGGCAGGTCAGCGACATGTAGGTGACGAAGTGGTGCTCCCCCTTGACTGCCCGCACCGCGTCGATGAGGGACTGCTCCTCTTTGACCGGGTGGCCACCGACCTGGAGCAGGGCCAGCACCAAGGAGGTGAACTCGTGGCCCATCGGCAGACCGGCGAAGCGGATGTCGCTCTGGGAGCTTGGAGAGGTGATGGCGAAAGACGGGGTCCGCTCGTTGTCGACGGGGTCACCGACGCTCACCTTGTCCGACAGGGCAGCGATCTCGGCGAGCAACTCGTCCATCTGGGCCGATTTCGATGCCTTGGTGGCGTCGTCTCCCCGGTAGGGGGAGGGCACCAGGACGATGGGCTCACGCACCATCTCGAGGTAGGTCTTGAGCTGGGTGGTCAGGGCGTTGTCAAGCATGATTCTCCTGGGTGGGGAAGTAGGGGGATATGGACGTGCCGGTCCGGGGATCCGTCGCAGGGACGATCGCCCCTGCGACAGGTGCTCGGGTCGGAGCTCAGATCTTGCCGACGAGGTCGATCGACGGGGCGAGGGTGTCAGCTCCCTCTTCCCACTTGGCGGGGCAGACCTCGCCTGGGTGGGTGTAGACGTACTGGGCGGCCTTGACCTTGCGGACCAGCTCGGTGGCGTTGCGGCCGATGCCCTCAGCGGTCAGCTCGTAGAACTGGATGACGCCGTCGGGATCGACGAGGAAGGTGGCGCGGTCGGCCTGCCCGGCTCCCTCGCGCTCGACGTCGAAGTTGCGGGTCAGCTGGAGGTTCGGGTCGCCGATCATCGTGTAGTTGACCTTGCCGACGGTGTCGGAGTCGGAGTGCCAGGCCTTGTGGACGAAGTGCGAGTCGGTGGACACCGAGAACACCTCGACGTCCATCGCCTGCAGCTCCTCGTAGTGGTCGGCGAGGTCACCCAGCTCGGTCGGGCAGACGAAGGTGAAGTCACCGGGGTAGAAGAAGAAGATGGCCCACTTGCCATTGATGTCGGCGTCGGAGACCTCAATGAAGTCCCCATTGCGAAAAGCGTTGGACTTGAAGGGGACGATCTTGGTGTTGATGAGACTCATGAGGAGTCCTCTCTGGTCGACGAAGTGATAGTTCAACGCTATCACTGAAAGGCTCTCCATAGCCAATGCCTATGTTGGAGACGAATCAGGGCTCTCTCTGTGTCGTCAGGGCCCACAACCGTGGCATGATGCCCCCATGGTCACTCCGCACCTCGAACTCCCGTTGCTGGCTGAGGGCAAGGTCCGTCGCCTCTATCGCCTCCCCGATCAGCCGGGCCGCCTCCTCATGGTTGCCACTGACCGGATCAGCGCCTACGACCACGTCCTGACCCCGGGGGTTCCCGGGAAGGGAGCCATCCTGACGAACCTGTCGTTGTGGTGGTTCGACCAACTGGCCGACATTGTCGACAACCATCTCGTCAGTCTGGATGTTCCCACTGAGGTCGCCGGACGAGCCATGATCGTCGAGGAACTGGAGATGTTCCCCGTTGAATGCGTGGTGCGTGGTTACCTGACGGGTTCCGGCTGGGCCGAATATCAGCGCAATCGCGCGGTGTGTGGAATCCGACTGCCTGAGGGGCTGCAAGATGGTTCCCGGCTCGAGGAGCCCATCTTCACCCCGGCGGCCAAGGCTCCCCAGGGCGAGCATGACGAGAACATCGACTACCTGCACCTGGTGAAACTCGTTGGTCCTGAGGTCGCCGCCCAACTGCACGACCTCTCGCTGCGGATCTACCAGCGAGCCGAGGAGATCGCCCGTGAGCGCGGCATCATCCTCGCCGACACCAAGTTCGAATTCGGCCGTCGCGCCGATGGCACCATCGTCCTCGCTGACGAGGTTCTCACCCCTGACTCCTCGCGGTTTTGGGACGCGGAGACCTGGCAGCCCGGTAAGGGTGCCGACTCTTTCGACAAGCAGTACGTGCGTGACTGGCTCACCAAGGAGTCGGGATGGGATCGGTCCAGCGATGAGGAGCCCCCGGCTCTGCCCGAGGAGGTCGTCGAGGCCACCAGCCGTCGCTATGAGGAGGCGTGGGCGCGTCTGACCGGCGGGCAGATGCCCCAGGATGAGACCGTCGCCGTTTCGAATGCTGAACAGTCGTCTGATTCCGTGCTTCCGCCTGAAGGTGGTGTGGGGCCTGTCCAGGGTGCGATGTCGATTCCCGTCGTTGCTCCCGATGCCAGTGTTCCTGGCGCAGTCGATGTCCCCGACGAGCCGGATCCCCGTAGTGCCGATAAGATTGGTGGCATGTCACGTGTAGTGGTGGAGGTCATGCCCAAGCCCGAGATTCTCGATCCCCAGGGCAAGGCCATCACGTCGGTGCTCGCCCGGCTCGGCCATGACGGCCTGACGGTGCGCCAGGGCAAGCGTTTCGAAATCACCGGTGAGGGGCTGGAGGATCGTCTCGACGAGATCCGTCAGGTCGCCTCCGAGCTGCTGGCCAACACCGTCATCGAGTCCTTCGACGTGCGCGTGGAGGACTGACGATGACACGTATCGGAGTCGTCACCTTCCCCGGAACCCTTGACGACCAGGATGCCGCAAGGGCTGTTCGCCTGGCTGGGGCTGAGCCCGTGCCGCTGTGGTACGCCTCGACGGATCTGGCCGGGGTTGACGCCGTCGTCCTTCCGGGAGGGTTCTCCTACGGCGACTATCTGCGCTCGGGCGCCCTGGCTGCAGCCTCGCCGGTGATGTCCTCCATTCGTGAAGCGGTGGAAGCTGGTCTTCCTGTGCTCGGCATCTGCAACGGATTCCAGGTGCTCTGCGAGTCTCACCTGCTGCCTGGCACCCTGATGCGCAACGAGAAGCGGCGTTTCCACTGCTCAGTGCAGCAGCTTCAGGTCGCCAGCGTTGACACCGTGTGGACCTGCGCCTTCCGCGCCAGTCAGCGCATTCGCATCGCGGCCAAGCATGGCGAAGGCAACTACGTGGCTGATCCTGCGACCCTGGCGACCTTGGAGGCCAACAATCAGGTCGTGTTCCGCTACACCGACAACCCGAATGGTTCGGCTCACGACATCGCTGGCATCACCAATGAGGCGGGCAACGTCGTCGGTCTGATGCCTCACCCCGAGCACTCCGTCGAGGAGCTCACCGGGGCTGGCACCGACGGGCTGGAATTCTTCCGCTCCCTGCTGACCTTCTTGTCAGCCCAGCTGTAAGCGGGGTGTCCGGGTTTCCCGGATATGTGTGACGGGGTGGTCCTCATGAGGTCACCCCGTCGTCGTGTCGTCAGAACTGTGCAGTCCCGGACGCTGTCGTCACCGAGCGACGTGGATACGCTGGCCGAGCGGGGAATCAGGGCTGACGGCCGTCAGGGCTGCGGCCCCGTCGAGGCCCTCTCCGAGGGGTTCGACGATGCGCGCTCCCGGCATGGCCACGGAGATCTTCTCGACGATCGCCGCATGGATGAGGCGGGACCTCATGACGCCTCCCAGCAGGCCGACGGCAGGGCTGTCCTCGTCGGTCAGATGGGTCTGACGTAGTCCCGTGATGGATGAGTGAGCCAACTCGTGGGCCGCGCGCACGCAGATGTCACGGGCGACGTGATCGCCCTCTTCCGCAGCGGCAGTGACCTTGGCGGAGTAGGCGGCGATGTGCGAGACCATGAGGGGATCGGCGTGGAGTTCGAGGTAGGCGGCCTCGATGTCGTCGAAATCTCCGCCGATGGTCTCGCTGAGGACCGTCTGTTCGCCACGACCGTCGTGGGCGCGCATGACGGCGTCGAGGGCATGGCGGCCCAGCCAGAACGCTGACCCAGCATCGCCGATGACGTAACCCCAGCCGTCGACACGGGCGACATTGTGGTGGCCGACGGCCAGCGTGATGACCCCGGTTCCCGCTGCCGTCACAACACCGAGCTGGTCTCCCAGGGCGCCGAGGTAGGAGGTGATGGAGTCATGGGCCAGCAGCACCCGAGCGACGCCGTAGGGTTTGAGAGCTTCCAGGACGGGAGCGGGGTCTTCGTCGTCGCGGGCTCCCGACGACCCGATGGTCACCGTGCAGTCTGACCCGATGACCTCCGGGTGGGCTGTCACGACGTCAGCCATGACGGTCGCGAACTGCGGGGCGAGGGGGAGAGCAGTACGCACACCGGACGAGGTGACCATCCACCCTGGACCCCATGGGCCCGGCTCGCAGCGGACACGGGTACTGGACTGTCCGGCGTCCACGGCGAGGACGGGACCGGTGGGGGCGGAATCACTTCGCGCGGCATCACTCATGGGTTCAAGGGTATGGGGGAGAGCCGGCACCATGCCCATCGGGGGACTCGGACGATCACCTGGTTCGATCGAACAGAGTGAGATGCCCTTTCGGACAGGTATCGGTTCACTCACGGCGAACGGTTGATCCTCGGGCATGTCCTGATCCGCAGCCGTGTGAAGTTCTTTGTCTGAATTGTGCAATGTCTTTATGATCATGGCGACAAGGGAAATCTCATGGTGGCATTTCCCCAATTCCTCATGGGTCGTGATCATGGCTAGAAGTGCCTCTGGTAATGGAACTAGCCCTCAGGACAACAATGGTGTCATTCATTGATGGGGATCCGTTGACGATGAGACCGGCGACCGTAATGTGCTGATTGACGTCGACGAAAGGTGACGACATGTTCGGGAAAACAACGGCACGACTGGTCGGTTCGGCCGCGGCTCTCACTATGGCGCTGACGGGAGCCGGTGTGGCCGCCTCCACGGTGGCTCAGGCAGCACCTGCAGCCTCCACATCCAGCGTCCCGGCTGCAAGCCTGACCGCTGAGCAACGTCAGAATGCCTACACCATCATTCGTGTCGCTGAAGAATCCAATGCCATCGATCCTGCTGGCAAGGACAATGCCATTCACGCCGCGATCATGGCTGCCATGCAGGAGTCCAGCCTGCGCAATCTCAACTACGGTGACCGCGATTCCGTCGGTCTGTTCCAGCAGCGCCCGTCCACCGGCTGGGGGTCCGTCGAGCAGATCATGGACCCGGTCTTCGCTGCCCAGTCCTTCTACGGAATCAACTCCTTCGGAAGTAACCCTGGTGTCATTCAGCAGCCTGGCTGGCAGACCATGAACCCCGGTCAGCTGGCCCAGGCCGTGCAGCGTTCCGCATACCCTGACCGTTACGACACCTGGTACAACCTGTCCGTCGAACTTCTCAACGATTACCGCTCCGGCCGCTGAGGCCCCCTCGGTGACGACTGTTCGGCGGGGAGAATCCCGCCGAAAACCGCTCCTGTGACACATCACAAGTGAAGGGAAAATCTTATGATCTCCACGATCAATAGGCTACGGTGCGGTGCCGTGGTCGGTCTGGCGGTGCTCGCGGTCGGGGCTGGCCCTGCTGCGGTGACGGCCCAGGCTGGCTCGCAACCGGCCAATCAGCCTCAGGTGGCCAAGGTCGCTTCCGTCCAGGCCCAGGTATCTGCCGCTGATGTTGCCAACGGCCAGATTGCCGATGCCGCCGCGCACGGATTTCATACCGTCAATATCAACTTCGAGTACCAGGCCACCGGTTGGTGGTGTGGCCCGGCCTCGACCCGGATCGCGCTGTCTGCTCGGGGAATTGAGGTCACCCAGCAGCAGATGGCCAACGAGCTCGGAACCACCGAGAACGGCACCAACGACATCTCGCTGGTGACGAGCGTGCTCAACAACCACCTCAATCCGCAGTGGTACGAGAACAAGTACATGCCCAATGATCCGCCGACCCAGGATCAGAAGGATCTGTTGTGGCACGACATCACGACGGACATCGACAAGGGCTACGCCATCGTCGCCAACATCGTCGCCCCAGCCAACAATCATCCGCCGGGCTATCCGAGTGACACGATCTACCACTACCTGACGATCGTCGGTTACAACCCTGACACCCGGGAGGTGCTGGTTGCTGATCCGGCCGGATTTGCCGGTACGCCGACCTACAAACTGAGCTTCGATCAGATGGCCACGCTCATTCCTCCGAAGGGATACAGCGCCTGATACGACATCCCAGGCGTTCCACCTTCCGCGGCGATGTCACTCAGGCTCGAAGTCCTGGCTCGCAGCAACGAGGGCGTTGGGAAAACCAACGAGGTCGGCGGTTGACGAGGCGCTGGTAGCGTGGGATACCAATTTGCCCGAGCGGCGTGCGGCTGCTTTGCGAGAACTGAGGAGGCGTCGATGAGGGGTCCTCGGTTCGTGGTCGTCATGGCTTCGTGCGTGTTGCTCTGTTTCGGCGGGGCGGGTTGCAGCACGATCCAATCTGAGGCGGATGTGCAAGCAGCGGATGGCGCCGACGTTGCCGTGCCCCGTGCGCTGCGCAAAGAGTTGGACTCGCATGGGCTCACCTCCCCGGCTGAACGTGCGGACGCCGCGCAGACATGGTTCAACGAGACCAACCCGCCGGATGTTAACGTCGTCGACTGGTGGGTTGTGCGTAGTCGTGAGGGGACCCGGTTTCGTGTCGACTTATACAGGCATATGGAGTCAGGCTCTCTGTTGCCACCTGACGGGGGGAAATCGGCACACTCGGTTGCGTGTCGGGTGTACGACGTGGCCCATGGGGTGACGGTCCAGCAGGTCGACTGCCCAAAGGAATCGCTGGATGACCTACCCTGACACGGCTGCCCTTGCCCGCCGGTTCGTACTCGTCAACAGTGAAGATGAGACATCCGATTGGTTCGAGGGACAGCGTTTGATCACCATCGGTTGACTCGGCAAGCTCCTCACCAAGCGCAGTGATGACGCCCTGCCTTTCTTGTTAGAACTTCGCGTCTTAGTCGCAATCGTGACTGTGCGATGTGGATGTGCCAGGGGTGCTGGTACCATAGATGCGTATCTGCCGGAGCGGTGTGCGGTTGCTCGGCGAGAACTGAGGGGGCGCCGATGAGGAGTCCTCGGTTCGTGGTCGTCATGACTTCGTGCGTGTTGCTCTGTCTCGGTGTGGCGGGTTGCAGCACGATCCAGTCTGAGACGGATGAGGATGCTGCGGCGTGCGCCGACTATGCCGTGCCCGATGCGCTGCGCAAGGAACTGGGTTCACGGGGGCTCACCTCTCCTACTGTCCGTGCGGACGCTGCGCAGACCTGGTTCAACGAGACCATGCCGACAGACATCTCTATTGGCGGCCATTGGGTGGTGCGTTGGCGTCAGGGGACCCGGTTTCGTGTCGACCTGTATAGGCATATGAAGTCTGGCTCCCTGCTGCCACCTGACGCGGGAAAATCGGCTTCCTCGGTCGCGTGTCGGGTGTACGACGTGGCCCATGGGGTGACGGTCCAGCAGGTCGATTGTCCAAAGGAATCGCTGGATGACCTACCCTGACACGGCTGCCCTTGCCCGCCGGCTCGTACCCGTCAACAGCGGACATGAGACACCCTGATCGGTTCGAGGTCCAGCTTCATCCAGAGGAACTGCTCGGTCTAGACGCCCATGGCACGCGCCACTGCCATACTCTGGTGGTGTGAGTACGAAGAATCTGACCCGCGAGGAAGCCCGCCGCCGCTCCGAGATCATCACTGTCGAGAGATACCACGTCCGCATCGACGTGCGCGGTGCCGACGCTGATGGGGCCACCCACTTCACCTCCAGCACCAGGGTGCGATTCTCGACCAAGGAGCCCGACACCTTCCTGGACTTGCTCGACGGCGAGATTGAGTCGGTCATCGTCAACGATGAGGAGGTCGAGCCGGAGTATGACGGCTCTCGTATCCAGCTTCACGGACTCCATACTCATCGTAAGAATCTCGTCGTCGTGACCGCCAAGCTGCCCTATCAACACACCGGCCAGGGTCTGCACCGCTTCGTTGACCCGGCTGACGGCAAGGTGTACCTCTACACCCACTTCGAGGCCGCTGATTCCCGACGTATGTACACGGTCTTCGAGCAGCCCGACCTCAAGGCCCACGTCGACTTCGATGTCCTCGCACCGCAGGGATGGCGCGTCATCTCCAACCAGGTCCATGAGGACACCCGCGAGGAGGAAGGCGGCATCCTGCACGACTTCGCCCTCACCCCGAGGATGTCGACCTACCTCACCGCCATCGCCGCTGGCCCGTACGTCCGATTCGAGGACGAATGGCACTCCCGCGACGGCTCGGAGTCCATCCCGCTGGGCATTCTCGCTCGCGCATCCTTGGCCGAGTACGTGGATCATGAGGAGATCTTCAAGATCACCAAGCAGGGCCTGGCCTTCTACCACGACGCCTTCGGCTACCCCTACCCGTGGGGCAAGTACGACCAGATCTTCGTGCCCGAGTACAACCTCGGCGCCATGGAGAATCCGGGCCTCGTGACCTTCACCGAGAACTACATCCACCGCGGCCCGGCCACTCGCTCCGAGCTTGCCGGTCGGACGAACACCATCCTCCACGAGATGGCTCACATGTGGTTCGGAGACCTCGTCACCCCCAAGTGGTGGGACGACCTGTGGCTCAAGGAGTCCTTCGCCGAGTACATGGGAGCCCATGCCTCGGTCAACGCCACCGAGTACCGCGAGGCCTGGACGAACTTCGCCGTCGGTCGCAAGGCCTGGGCCTACACCGCCGACCAGCAGTCGACGACGCACCCGATCGTCGCCGACATCGTCGATCTGGAGGCCGCCCGTCAGAACTTCGATGGCATCACCTACGCCAAGGGTGCGTCGGTGCTCAAGCAGCTCGTCGCCCACGTCGGCGTCGAGAAGTTCTTCAGCGCGGCACGCCACTACTTCCGCGAACTGGCCTTCTCCTCAGCCACTCTCGACGATCTCATCCGTCACCTCGAGAAGGCATGCGGTCGAGACCTGAGCTCCTGGGTGAACGCCTGGCTCAAGACCACCGGACCTGACGTTCTGCTGCCGGAACTCACCGTTCGTGACGGGGTCGTCCAGGAGCTCGCCGTGGTGCGTGACTCCATCGACGTGCGTACCGGCCGAGACGTCAGTCGTCCGCACACCCTGCGCGTCGGCCTGTACTCTCTGCAGGGAAACGATCTGGTGCGCACTGACCTCATCGATGTGACCTTGTCCTCGCCGCGTACTCCGGTGCGCGAGGCCGTCGGCAAGCCTGCCCCGGATCTCATCCTCATCAACGACGACGACCTCACCTACGCCAAGGTGCGTCTGGGGGCCACCGGGACGAAAACGGTGCTGGCCCACCTGTCCGGCCTGCCGAACCCGCTGGCCCGCGCGCTGGTCTGGTCGATGCTGTGGAATGCGGTTCGCGACGCCAAGCTCAAGGTTCAGGACTACCTCGACGCTGTCGCCTTGCACGGCCCCAAGGAGACTGAACCGGCCATCCTCACCACAGTGCTGCAGCAGCTGCGGATGGCGGTCGAGAACTACCTGCCTGATTCGGCTCGCGACAACGCGCGTCGAGCCGAGGCCGCTCGAGCATGGCAGGGACTTGACGAGTCCGAGCCCGGCAGCGACTTGCAGCGCATCTGGGCCCGCCACGCCCTGGCTCTGTCGGCAGCCGACCACGAGTCGGCTGGTCAGGTCCGCGGACTTCTCGACGGCAACGTCACGGATCTGGTTGTCGATCCTGAGCTGAGGTGGCAGGCCTGGACGGCCTTGGCCGCCCTGGGCCAGGCCAGCGTCGAGGACCTCGACGCCGAGCTGGAGCGTGATCGCACCAAGACCGGCGTCGCCCATCACATGGCCGCCATGACGGCCTGTCCCGACGATGCTGCCAAACAGGACGCCTACCGACGCCTGCGCACCCCCGGCGAGCTGTCCAACGAGCACTGCCTGGCCCTCCTCGACGGTCTGCGCACCCCGCTGGGAGCCGAGACCTTTGCGGGCCTCAACAGCTCCTACTTCGACGACCTCGAACAGATCTGGCAGGAGTTCCCGATCGAGATGGCCCAGCGTCTGGTCATCGGACTCTTCCCGGATGGTGACGTCGCCGAGGATGCCGATCATTGGTTGGCGCACCACCCCTCGGCCACGGGTGGCCTGACGCGGACGGTCAAGGAGCTTCGTGACGCGGCCTCTCGTGCGGAGACGGCCCGCGACTACAACAGCTGACGAGCCCCATCGCGCCTGACAGTGGCGGGTTGTTCAGCGGCGACGCTGCTTGACGACCCGCCACTGGCGTGCCAGTGCCTCCCGCCACGTCGGCACCGTCACGCCGTTATCGATCATGATCCGGTACAGACGGCGCTGGTTGACCTCCAGGCCGATGAGACCGATGGCGAAGATGATGAGCTGGGTGGACATGGCCCAGCGGAAGCCACTGAGGGTGTAGTGCCCGCCGGGACACAGTACCTCGAGAAGCAGACCGATGATCTCGATCTCCAGCAGGCCGAAGAAGAATCCGCCCGTGATGGCCACACCGGTCGCGGTGGCCAGCCGGTTGCCGGGCTGGAAGGTGCGAGCCACGTCGAACCCAACGCCCCCACCGGGCAGTGAGATGCCCAGGCAGGTGACGAGGACGTAGAGCATCCACAGCGGAGCGGGCCCTGGCCACACCAGGACGATCAGCCACGCCACCGTGGAGGCGGCGATCATGGCCTCGACGAGGGTGCCACGACGAATGGGGTGTCGGCTGGTCAGGATGCCCGCCGTTGGTCCGGCGATGGCATTGGCAATGACGTACACCGTCATGAGTGTCGAGGCAGTGGCCGTCGATCGGCCCTCGGCGTGGGTGAGGTAGGGCATCCCCCACATCAGCGAGAAGACGATGCCGGCGAAGTTCGACGACATGTGGGCCCAGAAGGCCAGCCTCGTCGAGGGATGCTTGACGACCTCGACAACTTGGTGGGGGAGTTGCTTGAGATTGGCGTCGGTGCGTTCCGGCTCGACTCCGGGCGGGGCGTCACGGATGAGAAGGACAGCCAGCACTGCGGCCAGTGCCGCCCCGGCCGCAGCGAGGAAGTAGCTCGAACGCCACCCGCTGGTCTCCACTATCGCCACCAGGCCGACGGCCGAGACAACCTGTCCGAACTGGCCCAACAGACCAGTGAGTTGAGTCATCAGCGGGATCTGACGAGTCGGGAACCAAGCAGGCACCAGACGCACCGCAGCACCGAAGATGAAGGCGTCGCCACATCCCACCAGGATGCGGGCGAGCATGGCACCTCCCACACTCCCTGCCAGGGCCATGACGACCTGGCCGACGGCCATGAGGACTGATCCAGCAGTGATGACGACTCTTGACCCCAACCGATCGACGGCCACACCGGCCGGAATCTGCAGAACGGCGTACACCGCGAGCTGGAGCACCATGAAAGTGGCGACGACGGACGCCGGGGCGTTGAAATGGTCTGCGGCCGTCAGCCCCATGACGCCCAGAGAGGTTCGCTGCATGACGGCAAACCCGTAGGCGATGACCGCGGTGATCCACACCACCCATGTCATGGCACCGCGGTGACGAGGGTTCGATGGGGCGGTACTCACGTGGCTCATGGTAAGACGTTCCGCCCTCCCCATGCGCTGAGTGAGCCGGCAATACGTGGTCGGGGCGGCAATGACGCCATCCAACGGCTAGATTTGTCCTGTGGCAGACACAGTTGAGAACGCCGTCAGCACCCCCGACGTCGAACAGCCCTGGGCCGAGTTGGGGTTGTCCGCCGACGAGTACCAGCGCATCCGGGAGATCCTGGGACGCCGCCCGACCGGCGGCGAGCTCGCCATGTACTCGGTGATGTGGTCGGAGCACTGCTCGTACAAGTCGTCCAAGAAGTACCTACGACGCTTCGGCAACCTGCCCCAGCGCACGCCGCTCGGCCCGCTGCTGGCAGGCATCGGTGACAACGCCGGCGTCGTCGACATCGGCAATGGGCTGGCCGTCACGTTCAAGGCGGAGTCCCACAACCATCCGTCCTATGTCGAGCCCCATCAGGGAGCAGCCACCGGAGTCGGCGGCATCGTTCGCGACATCATGGCCATGGGCGCTCGCCCGGTCGGCGTCATGAATGCCCTGGCCTTCGGGCCCCTCGACCGTCCCGACACCGCCCGAGTACTGCCCGGCGTCGTCTCCGGCATCGCCGACTACGGAAACTGCCTCGGTCTGCCGACGATCGGCGGCCAGACCCTCTTCGACCCCACCTACTACGGCAACCCGCTGGTCAACGCGCTGTGCGTCGGAGTGCTGCGTCACGAGGACCTACAGTTCGCCAAGGCCTCCGGTGTGGGAAACCTCGTCATCCTCTTCGGTGCTGCGACGGGTGGTGACGGCATCGGTGGTGCGTCGATCCTGGCCTCCGAGTCCTTCGCCGCCGAGGGGGAGTCCAAGCGGCCCAGCGTCCAGGTGGGCGACCCCTTCATGGAGAAGTTGCTCATCGAGTGCACCCTCGACCTGTTCAATGCCGGCGTCGTCGAAGCCCTGCAGGACTTCGGTGCGGCCGGTATCTCGTGCGCCACCTCGGAGCTGGCCAGTGCCGGCGATGGTGGCATGCACGTCGAGCTCGACCGCGTCCCGTTGCGCGACCCCAGCCTCGCCCCCGAGGAGATCCTCATGAGCGAGTCCCAGGAGCGGATGGCCGCCGTCGTGCGTCCGGACCAGCTCGACGAGTTCATGGAGATCTGCGAGCACTGGGGAGTGGCCGCCACCGTCATTGGCGAGGTCACTGACACCGGCCGTCTTCACATCGACTGGCACGGCGAGCGGATCGTCGACGTCGATCCGCGCACCGTCGCCCACGACGGTCCGGTCCTCGACATGCCCGCAGCTCGTCCGTGGTGGATCGACGAGCTCAACGGGAATGACGCCAACAACCTTCCGCGCGACAACTCTGGAGAGGGCCTGGCAGGTGCTCTGCTGGCTCTGGTTGGTTCTCCTCACCTGTGTGACCGCTCCTGGATCACCGACCAGTACGACCGCTTCGTGCGTGGCAACACGGTGTTGGCCCAGCCCAACGACGCCGGCATGATCCGCGTCGACGAGGAGACCAACCTCGGCATCGCGCTGTCCTTGGACGCCAATGGTCGTCAGACCACCCTCAACCCATACCTGGGTGCCCAGCTGGCTCTGTGCGAGGCCTACCGCAACGTCGCCGTCAGCGGCGCGACCCCGGTGGCCGTCACCGACTGCCTCAACTACGGATCCCCGTACGATCCCGACATCATGTGGCAGTTCGACGAGACCATCCTCGGTCTGGTCGACGGCTGCCGCGAGCTCGGTGTGCCGGTCACCGGTGGCAACGTCTCCTTGCACAACCGCACCGGTGACGAGTCCATCCGGCCCACCCCGCTCGTCGGTGTCCTCGGTGTCATTGACGACGTTCGCACCCGCATCCCCTCCGCCTTCGCCCATGACGGTGACGCTGTCCTGCTGCTCGGCACCACGAAGTGCGAGTTCGGTGGATCGGTCTACGACGACGTCATTCACGCCGGTCACCTCGGCGGCATGCCCCCGATGCCCGATCTGAACGCCGAGAAGGCCCTGGCCGCGGTCATGGTGGAGGCTGCCAGGCGCGGTCTGCTCTCCAGCGCTCACGACCTGTCCGACGGCGGCCTGGCGCAGGCTCTCGTGGAAAGCTGCCTGCCGAGCGGACTCGGGGTTTCCGTCACCCTGCCCGAGGGAGAGCCCTCGGTGCTGCTCTTCTCGGAGTCCCCAGCTCGCGCCGTCGTCTCGTTGTCCGGTGCCGACTACCGCGAGTTCAAGGAGCTGTGCCAGGAGAACGGTGTACCGGTCGCCCGGATTGGTGAGGTCATCGATCACGGCGAGTTCGAGGTCAACGGGCTGTTCAGCCTGTCCCTCGACGAGATCGAGCGCACCTGGCGCAAGCCGATCCCGGCTGCCATGGGGGAGTGACAGGAGTTTCCTGGCCCGGCTGACTCTGTGATTGAGCAGGTTTGACGGTTCCCTCGTTGTCATGGCGCACTTCCCGTGCGAAAAAGCGCGCCTTGCTGGATCGCCTTCAGACTCGTGGAACGTTGTGCACTGCCTCCGTCAGCGCAGCCAACGGTGCAGCCGCTTTGAGGTTCTTCTCGCGCCACTCCTCGTCGGGCTGGGAAGCTGCGACGATTGCGCCGCCGGCACCGACCGTTACTCGCGACCCCGTTCGGACCACCGTCCGTATCACGATGCTGAGGTCGGCGGTGCGATCGAAGCCGAGATATCCCAGGATTCCCGAGTAGATTCCCCGGGCGCCGACCTCTAGACCGTCTAAGATCTCCACGGACCGTTCCTTCGGTGCCCCGGTCATCGATCCACCAGGGAAGGTCGCTCGCAGTACGTCGACCAATCCGACGTCCTCACGCAATCGTCCGCGCACCGTGGTCACCATCTGGTGCACCGTCGCATATGACTCGATCGCCATCAGACGTGGTACCTCCACCGTGCCTGGTTGGCACACGCGCGACAGGTCGTTGCGCACCAGATCAGCGATCATGAGATTCTCGGCGCGGTTTTTCGCGTCAGTGTGTAAATCGACAATTCCCCGGGCATCCTCCACCGGATCATCACAGCGGGCCATCGTCCCCTTGATCGGCTTGGATTCAGCGATGCCGTCGCGTACTCGCAGGAACCGTTCCGGGGATGAAGAGCACACCTCTACATGCGGGTCGGTAAACCGAAGATACGCCCCATAGGGGGCTGGGTTTCGACGCCGTAGTGCGCGGTACAACTGCCAGCCGTCCACGTCGCACTGGGAGGTCCACGTGTCGGTGAGACAGGCCTCGTACGAGTCACCGCGTGTTAGCGCCTGCTGGATTGCGGCAACACGGTCCTGGTAGCCCCCTCGGCTGAGCCGCCACGACCCTTCCACAGGCACGGTTAGCGGTGCGGGCCCTTCGCTGCTACCTGGTCGCTCCACCAGCGTCGCAGCCAGTGCGTCCAACAGATCAGCGGCCTCATTGCAGCCGGGCGTGTTACGGTCGTCCAAGGCTAGGAGGTGAGCGTGATGTCGGTAGTGGTCATACGCAATCCAGCTGGCCGGACGCATCCACATGGCATCGGGCAGTTCGCTGCAGTGCGCATTCGGGCCCAAGGTCAGCGCTTTGCACTCATAGCCCAGGAAACCGACATAACCACCTGCGAACGGGATGTTATCCAGTTCCGGGTCCCTCCGTGGTACTCCATCTGCAAGACGGCGTTCCAAGAAGTCCAGTACATTACCAGACTGGGTTCGCCCGTTGACCGTTAACGTGTTCGTGGCGACGTCGTAACTGACCAGTTCGGACGCCGCCCCCGACACCGTGCCCATGACACTCCAACGGCCGGTGTCGCCACGCGTGGTGGCCGAGTCCAACCAAAAGGCGTCACCGTCGGCAGCGAGGCGGCTGAAGGTGGCTTCTTCGTCGAGATCGATGTCCACCGCTTGGTGGTGGATTGTCCACCGTGCCGTAGTCCGGGGACACTTTCGTGACTGGATGTTGCGCGGTTCGCGTTTGTCGCGTACTTCGCTGTGTCGTGGCTGGCTGCCGATCGCCAGGAAGTTCGTCATTAACTGACATCCGACCTGCGTCATGACTGACTCTGGGTGGAATTGCACGCCCCAATGTGGCCGGTCGGCAACCTTGAACGCCATGATGGCGCCATCCTCGGCGCGAGCATGTTCGACGATCTGGTCACCCAACGTGGTCAAGCACAGTGAGTGGTACCGAGTTGCCTCGAAATCTTGCGGTAATCCGGCGAAGATTCCACGCCTGGAGTGATGAATTCGGCTGACGATGCCGTGATGGGGCCGAATGGTCTGCAACTGGGCACCGTGACGTAACCCGAGGCCTTGGTGGCCCAGGCACACCCCGAGCAGGGGGAGTTTGCTGGAGGCATCGATTATCTGCCCGGCGATCTTAAAATCCTTGTCGTTGTGCGGGGTGCCAGGTCCTGGTCCGATGACCACGTGGTCGAATTCGCCGTCAGCCAATCGGCGGAGGATCCCTGCACGCTCGACCTCCTCGGGGCGGACCACCACTGGCTCGATCCCGCTGACTTCGGCCAATAGGTGTGCCAGGTTGAAGGTGAAGGAATCGTGGTTGTCAACCAGCAGGATCACGGGCCCTCCTCGGTGACATCCGCTGCAGTGCAAGAGCAATAGCACAAGGATAGGGGCCACTTCCCGAAACGGGCTGTCCTGGCATCGTGCCGTGGTGGGGGAGGACACGCTTATCATTATTAATGATATTTTCGTCAATAAACGATAGGTTTGCGCCATGGGCGATGAAGGCAAGAAACCCGAGGAGACCCGTCGTCGACCGATGGTCGTCAGTAAAGGGTGGGTGCAAGGGATCGCCCTCGTGATGATCCTGGGATTCACGGTGATGGGCATCCTCGCCTATCACACCTATAACGACTCCATACCCATACCCGACAAGGTTGTCTCCACCACCGGAGAGGTGCTGTTTACCCATGACGACATCGTTGCCGGGCAGGAAGCCTTCAATAACCGAGGCCTCATGGAATATGGGTCCATCGTCGGCCACGGTGGGTACCTTGGCCCCGACTTCACTGCCGACTATCTGCGTCGTGCCGCGACGTTGACCCTGGACGCTCGAATCAAAGCTAGAGAGAATCAACCGCACCAGGCCAATATCAAGGACTGGCGTACCAACCGCTACGACTCCCGCACCGGCGTGCTCGTCCTGTCACGTCAGCAGACTGCCGCATACCACCATCTCGTTTCCTACTACACGACGTACTTCGGGAAGAACTCGCACAACCTCGGTTTGCTAGCCCACGACATCAAGGATCCGGCACAAGCTAGGCACTTGACCGACTTCTTCGCGTGGACCGCATGGGGGGCGGCCGCAGATCGGCCTGGGCACAGCTATTCGTACACGAACAACTGGCCGGCAGACCCGACCGTGGCGAACCGTCCAACGGCTGACATGGTCGTCTGGTCGGTGCTGTCTCTCATCGTCCTCATCGGTGGTACCGGAGTGATGTTCGCAATATATGGGCGCTGGAGCAAGAACATCGGCTGGCACGAGTCTGAGACTCCGTCACTGAGCTTTATCCGTCCCAGCCAGGTTGGGCTCACGAAGTCGCAACGCGCCACCTCATGGTTCTTCTTTGTCATTGCTGTTTTGTTCCTCATCCAGACCCTTGTTGGTGCGGCGGCGGAACACTACCGGGCTGATATTTCAAGTTTCTTCGGGCTCGATCTGGCGGCCTGGTTGCCCTATAACCTTGCCCGAACCTGGCATGTTCAGTTGGCGTTGTTCTGGACGGCGGCGGCCTTCCTCGCCGGAGGCATCTTCCTGGCTCCCTTCGTCTCAGGTAAGGAGCCCAGAAGACAGCACGTGCTGACCTACGTGCTGCTTGGAGCAGTGGCTTTCGTCGTATTCGGTTCCCTCATCAGTGAGGCGTTATCGGTCTATGGAGTCTCGTGGGTCAAGGGTCCGGTCTTCGGCCAGCAGTGGGAGTACATCGACCTGTCGAAGATGTTCCAACTCCTGCTCACCCTTGGCATGTTCCTGTGGGTGTTCATTATTTGGCGTGCCATGCGTACCCGGATGAGGACCGAATCGGTCGGCAATATGCCGTGGGTGTTTTTCTTCTCGGCCCTGTCGATCCCAATGTTCTACGCTGTGGGTCTCCTCGCCGGGACGCACACTCAGCTGTCGGTAGCCGAGTTCTGGCGTTTCTGGGTGGTCCATCTCTGGGTCGAGGACTTCCTCGAGCTCTTCACCACCGTCATGGTGGCGTACATCTTCGTCATGCTCGGTGTCGTCCGCGAGAAGGTGGCGTTGGGTGTCATCTACATGGACGTCATCCTCTACTCGGCCGGTGGGGTGCTCGGCACCATGCACCACCTGTACTTCTCGGGCACCCCGAGCGCGCACATGGCCATCGGCGCCTTCTTCTCGGCTGCGGAGGTTATCCCACTGACGTTCCTCACAGTCGAGGCGTGGGGATTCATGCAGCTCGGAGCCCGGCGTGAGTCGCGGTCGTCGACGCCGTTCCCGCATCGCTGGACGGTGATGTTCCTCGTTGCAGTCGGGTTCTGGAACTTCGTTGGTGCTGGTGTCTTCGGATTCCTCATCAACTTGCCGATCGTGTCCTACTACGAGATCGGGACCGCCCTTACCGCCAACCATGCCCACGGGGCGATGATGGGCGTCTACGGGATGATGGCCATGGCTTTGGCGATGTTCGCGCTGAGGTACCTCATCCCTGCGTGGAACGACAAGCTGGCGAAAATCTCGTTCTGGTGCACGAACATCGGGCTCGCCTGGATGGTCTTCGTCACCCTGCTACCGCTTGGCATCCTGCAGCTATACCACTCGGTGGACGCAGGCTATTTCGAAGCCCGCCAGCTCAACTACATCACCGAGCACCGCAATGTCGTCCTCGAGTGGCTCCGCATGCCGGGGGACCTCGTCTTCATCATCGGCGGAGTGCTGCCGTTCTTGTGGATGACATTCCAGGGACTGATGCACCACCGGGAGGGGCGGACCGTCGACGAGCTGCCGGTGGAGCGGCTCTTCATCGAGGAGGCCTCGGGCGAGCAAGGACACGCCCAGTTGCCGGAGGCGACGAGGTGAGCCCGTCCCTCCAGGTGGTGCTCACCTGTTGCTACTCCCTCTTTCTGCTTGCCGTGGCCTGGTTGCTCGATGTCTTGGGTCGCCACAGCGCCCGGATGAGTCGGGAGTGGAAGACGACGAACTTCGTCTACCACGACGATCGGGACGGATGGAAGTGCCATGAGGATCACTGGCTGTGGCCCGCGAGCTTCGATCCGCAGAAGCGGGTCGTCAGGTACCGCGGTCAGCACGAGATTTGTGGTCGATGCCCCGTCAAGGACACGTGCTCGCCGACGATGACGGCGCGCGAGGTAACCATGCCCGTCGACCCGTGGCCGTACTCCGAGGCCGGACTGTTCCATCGCGGTATGACGGTGTGCGTCATGGTCGCTGCTCTGGCCCTGCCAGGTGGCATGCTCTTCGTGGCACGGACGGTGGCGGAGGTGGTCACTCTTATAGCGACTATCGCTATCGTCTGCCTGGCTCTCGTTCCCACCGCTGCGTCCATGCGCCGGCGCCCAGTGGACATCCCGGAGGGGCTGCCGCTGGAGGCGTCAGTGCCGGATACCGGGACGGCGCACGACGACGGTCGTGTCCGCGTGCTCGGCGTTCATGGACAGGCGACGACCGATCGAGCCGGTGACGAGGCCGACCGTCTTATCGCCCGGTACGGGTCCCGTTGGAGGTCCGGACGGACGCGGTACCGCTCGGTCGAGCAGGCGGCTGCGGTCGAGGCCGCGGCGCGGAGCACGTATGACCGGGGCAGGTACTACCGAGGTGTGGACGACGTCGATGCCGACAGGAGCAGAACATGAGTGATCTCGAATGGACCTTCACCACGATCGCGCTCGTCATCCTCGTTATCGGGTTCCTGATATCGAGCTTCAAGATCATCCCCGAATATGAGCGCGGCGTCGTTTTCCGGCTCGGCAAACTGGGCGGGCTGCACGGTTCCGGGCTCGTGTTTATCTTCCCCGGCCTCGACAAGCTGCACAGAGTCGACCAACGCACCGTGACCCTGACGATCCCGCCGCAGGAGATCATCACCCGCGACAACGTGCCGGCTCGTGTCAACGCCGTCGTCCTGTTCAACGTGACGGACCCCATGGATGCTGTCATGAATGTGGAGAATTACGCGATCGCGACGAGCCAGATCGCTCAGACGACGTTGCGAAGTGTCCTAGGCCGGGCGGATCTCGACACCCTCCTCGCCCACCGGGAGGAACTCAACACGGACCTCCGTGAGATCATCGAGGTGCAGACGCACCCGTGGGGTGTCGATGTGTCCGTCGTGGAGATTAAGGACGTGGAGATCCCGGAGGCGATGCAGCGGGCCATGGCCCGTGAGGCGGAGGCGGAGCGGGAGCGGCGGGCGAAAGTCATCAACGCACGCGGCGAGATGCAGGCGTCCGATGAGTTGCGGCAGGCGGCCGACGAACTCTCGAAGAGCCCGGCCTCCCTGCAGTTGCGGTATTTGCAGACGCTTCTTGAGTTGGGAGCCGATCAGAACTCGACGGTCGTGTTCCCATTGCCCATGGATATCCTCGCTCCCCTCCTTCGCAAAGATCACGGGAATTGACCGATGAGGGGTCTGGACTTCGGGACGGTTGGGCCCCACCTGCCTGCGTGGGGGCCTGCCTGCCCGAGGCATGGAGCAGTCGGGTATGTAACCGCCTCATAATCCGACGATGAGGCGCGGAGGCGGCCCTACACTTTGATCATGGATCTTTCTCATACTTTCAAGAACCTGTCAGCCAAGGTTGATTCTGGTTTTGCCGATGCCGTTGAGCAACTCACCCGCCACGTGGCAGTCCGGTCGGTTAGTTCCCAGCGGCCCGACGACGTGAGGTCTGGAGCCGAGTTCGTTGCGGCCGCTGCTAAGGAGGCTGGTGCCGCCGACGTCACCGTCGTCACGGAGAACGACGGCCTTCCCGCTGTCATCGCCCACTGGCCGGCGCCTGAGGGTATGCCCACTGTCCTGCTGTACTCCCACGGTGACGTCCAACCCACCGGCAACCTTGATGAGTGGCACACCGAACCCTTCGTCGCCACCGCCAAAGGTGAGCGTCTCTATGGTCGTGGCACCGCCGACGACAAAGGTGGCGTTGCCGCCCATCTGGCTGCCATTCGTGCCTTCGACGGCAAGCCCCCAGTCGGCGTCACCCTCTTCGTCGAGGGCGAGGAGGAGATCGGCTCGGCTTCTATGGAGGCCATCATCGCCGAGCACAAGGACGAGCTAGCCGCCGACGTCATCGTCGTCGCCGATTCGGTCAACTGGACCCAGGGCGTGCCCTCCCTGACGACCACCCTGCGTGGCGTCGTCGACTGCGTCGTGGAGGTCTCCACCCTCGACCACGCGCTGCACTCCGGCCAGTTCGGTGGCATCGTCCCCGACGCCCTGACGACCCTGTGCCGTCTCATCGCGACCATGCATGACGAGACTGGTGAGGTTACCGTCGACGGCCTCAAGGGATTCACCGGCCCGGAGCTGGACTACCCGGAGGATCGTCTGCGCGAGGAGACCGGCGTGCTGGACGGAGTCCAGTGGGTCGGCCGGGGACGCGCCGTTGAGAAGATGTGGACCAAGCCGTCGGTCACCGTCATCGCCATCGACGCCACCCCGGTCAAGGACGCCATCAACATCCTGCCGGCAACCGCTCGCGCCAAGATCAGCCTGCGCGTCGCTCCTGGCCAGGACGCCGGCGAGGCCATGGAGGCTCTCGTCAAGCATCTGGAGACCCACGTCGAGTTCGGCGCCCACGTCAAGGTGACCCGTGGTCAGCTCGGTCAACCGGGCATCGTCCCCTTCACCGGGAAGCGGGCCGAGGTTGTCAACGAGGCCTTCAAGCTGGCCTGGGGCCAGGAGCCCGTCGAGATGGGTACCGGCGGCGCCATTCCCCTTGTGACCGACCTGCAGAATGCGTTCCCGCAGGCGACCGTCCTCGTGACGGCCGTCACCGATCCGGAGTCGCGCATGCATGGCATCGACGAGTCCCTGCACCTGGGTGACTTCCGCAAGGCCATCCTCACCGAGGCACTCATGCTCGCCGGCCTGGCGGAGTGAGCTGGCGCGAGTTCCACCGAAAGGCCTTTCCGCGTAGAATGGCCCTGCTGTCCGCTGTGCCGGTCAGCAGGGCCTGGGACGTCCGACGGAACCATCTCCCGTCCGAGTGACGGTCACCGGGGCTCGCGTCAGAAGGGTGGGCAGACGCGGACAGCCAGTTGTTCCCGTCATCGAGAGGCCTGCCCATGTCGTCCGGCTCTGTGAGCTACCGAACTCTGTTCTCCCTGCCAGGCGGCACTTTCGTTACCGTCTCCGCCCTGGCTCGTCTGCCCCTGGCGATGAGCCAGTTGGGCACCCTGTTGCTCGTCTCCAGTCCGCAGGTGGCAGGACGACTGGGCCCTGGTGGTCTGGCCGCGGGCATCGTGGCCCTGGCCATCGCCGTCGGCTCTCCCATCTTCGGCGCCCTGACCGACCGTCACGGTCAGCGCACAGTGCTGTTGGTGCAGTCCTTGGTCGGTGGATTCGCTCTGATCGCCGAAGGAATGGCTGCCGAGATGGGAGCCACCTGGCCAATCGTGGCCACCATCGGAGGTGTCGCGGGATTCTTCATGCCTCAGATCGGCACCATGGCGAGAGTTCGCTGGCGGGCCATGGGAGCGGCGAATCCCAACATCGAGGCAGGGGTGCTGGAGACCTCCTTCGCGTGGGAGGGATCCGTTGACGAGGCCGCCTTCGCCCTCGGACCGGCCTTGGTCGGAATCCTCGCGGTGCTTGCGGGCCCCGTCCCTGGCCTCCTCGTCGCCGGCTCCATGTTGTTGGTGCTGGGCAGTTGGTTCGCCCTGGACCCGACGTCAAAGCTCGTCGAGGGGCACCGTGGCGGGACCGACCGTCCGGGGGTCTCGACCCCGTTGGAGCGTCGTGCTCCCGGCCCGTTGCTCACTGCTGGTGTGCTGGCCACCTGCGTCGGCATGATCTTCATGGGCATGGTCTTCGGGTCCGTCCAGACCGGAACCACCAGTCTTGCCACGGAGGCGGGGCGGCCTGGTCTGGCGGGCCTGCTGCACGCCCTGTTGTCGGTCGGCAGTGCGGCTGCCGGTCTGGCCCTGCCGAGGTTGGCCAGACGCCTCGACCTCGTCGCAAGGTGGAAGCTCTTCGCTCTGGGGCTGGCGGTGTTCGCAGCCCCGCTGCTCGTCGTCCATCACCTCGGTCCGCTGGTCCCGGCCCTGATCGTCCTCGGCATGGCTGCGGCGCCGTACATGATCACCCTCTACAGCGTCGCGGAGCGCTCGGCGTCCGCCGGACGGATCGGTACCGTCATGACCCTCATGGCGGCCGTGAACAGCCTCGGTTATGCCTTCGGGACGACGATGGCCGGACGTCTCGCCGATCGGGGAGGTGCCACGCCGGCCTATGCGGTGACGTTCGGCGTCGCTGTCGCGGCGACCCTGTTGGCCGTCCTGGTGGCCCGGAAGGTGACCCCGGTCGGGGGCTGAAGCCTGCTCCTGACGGGCTGCCCCGACGCTCCTGAAACCTGTTCCACAGTCACCATCGGCCAGTGTGCGATACCGTGGCCTCGTGCCGCGCGCAGACGGAAGGCTTACCGCAGACCTCGACCCCCAGGACCACGGGCCCCAGGACGCCTGTGGCGTCATCGGGATCTATGCCCCTGGTGAGGAGGTGTCCAAACTCACCTATTTCGGCATGTACGCCCTGCAACACCGAGGCCAGGAATCCGCTGGCATGGCGGTGTCGGACGGTCGCCGAATGATGGTCTTCAAGGACATGGGACTGGTCTCCCAGGTCTTCGACGAGGCCACCCTCAACTCCCTCCGGGGCCACATGGCCGTCGGGCACACCCGATACTCGACGACAGGTGCGAGCGTCTGGGACAACGCTCAGCCGACCTTCCGCTCTCGTCAGGGGGGTGGCGGTCTCGCCCTGGCTCACAACGGCAACCTCACCAACACCGACGCCCTCGAGGCCCTCATCGTCGAGCGCGCGCCGAACACCGATGTTCCTCACAAGGACCGGATGGACTCCAGCAACGACACCTCGCTGGTCACCGCCCTCATGACGACCTACGACGGCACCCTCGAAGAGGTCGCCGCCCAGGTGCTGCCCCACCTCAAGGGGGCCTTCAGCCTCGTCTTCATGGATGACCACACCCTGTGTGCCGCCCGCGACCCGCAGGGTATCAGGCCGCTCGTGCTGGGTCGCCTCTCCAGCGGATGGGTGGTCGCCTCCGAAACTGCTGCCATCGACATCGTCGGCGGCACCTTCGTCCGCGAGATCGAGCCCGGTGAGATGATCGCCATCGACGCCGCCGGTCTTCGCACCAGTCACTTCGCCGAGGCCCGTCCCAAGGGCTGCATCTTCGAGTACGTCTACCTGGCCCGTCCTGACACCGTCATTGCCGGACGGCGCATTCACAACGTCCGTGTCAAGATCGGCAAGATCTTGGCCCAGGAACACCCCGTCGACGCCGACCTCGTCATCCCGGTACCCGAGTCCGGCACCCCGGCTGCCATCGGCTTCGCCGACGAGTCCGGCATCCCCTACGGCATGGGTCTGGTCAAGAACTCCTATGTCGGCAGAACCTTCATCCAGCCCTCCCAGACCCTGCGCAACCTTGGCATCCGTCTCAAGCTCAACCCGCTGCGTGACGTCATCGAGGGACGCCGCATCGTCGTCGTCGACGACTCCATCGTGCGCGGCAACACCCAGCGACAGCTCGTCCGGATGTTGCGCGAGGCAGGAGCCGCCGAGGTGCACGTGCGCATATCCTCCCCGCCGGTGGAATGGCCCTGCTTCTACGGCATCGACTTCGCCACCCGTGCCCAGCTCATCGCCCCTGGTCTGGAGGTCGAGGACATCTGCCGATCCATCGGCGCTGATTCGCTGGGCTATGTCAGCCTGGAGGGTCTCGTCCGAGCCACCCACGTCGATGCCGACAACCTTTGCCGGGCCTGTTTCGACGGTGTCTACCCTGTGCAGGTGCCTGCATCCGCACGAGACGTCGTCGCCGATGCCACCCATACCGATCCCAATGAGGAGAAGCAGTGAGCAACGAGTCCGCGTACGCCCGTGCCGGCGTCGACATCGAGGCCGGTGAGCGTGCCGTCGATCTCATGAAGGCCCACGTGGCCGCCACTCGTCGTCCGGAGGTTCTCGGCGGCCTGGGCGGCTTTGCTGGTTTCTTCGACGCCTCTGCGCTGGGGAAGTACCGTCATCCGGTGCTGGCCACCTCCACTGACGGTGTCGGTACCAAGGTCGCCATCGCCCAGGCCATGGACGTCCACGACACCATTGGCTTCGACCTGGTCGGCATGCTCGTCGACGATCTCGTCGTGGTGGGTGCGGAGCCGTGGTTCGTCACCGACTACATCGCCTGTGGTCGCGTCGATCCGGACCGGATCGCGAATGTCGTCAAGGGCATCGCTGCAGCTTGCGCCAAGGCGGGCTGCTCACTGCTCGGCGGCGAGACAGCCGAGCATCCCGGCCTGCTGGCCCCCGAGGAGTACGACGTCGCAGGTGCCACCACCGGGGCCGTCGAGTACGACGAGATCCTCGGCCCGCAGCGGGTCCAGGAGGGTGACGTCCTGCTGGCGGTGGCCTCCTCGGGGCTGCACTCCAACGGCTACTCGCTGGTCCGCAAGGTGTTGCTGGCCGACGCCGGTTGGACCCTTGATCGTCACGTCGACGAACTGGGACGCACCCTCGGCGAGGAATTGCTGGAGCCCACCACCGTCTATGCATCCGACCTGCTGGCCCTCATCCGTCAGGTCGAGGTGCACGCGATGAGCCACGTCACAGGCGGGGGACTGGCCAACAACCTCGCCCGCGTCCTTCCCGACGACCTCGTCGCGACTGTTGACCGGTCGACATGGACTCCTGCTCCGATCTTCACCCTCGTCCAGCAGGTGGGCGACGTCTCGCAACCTGATATCGAGGCAACTCTCAACATGGGCGTTGGAATGGTCGTCGTCATGCCAGAGGCGAACATCTCCGAAGCGATCGAGGTGCTTGCTGGTCGCGGTCTTTTCGCATGGCAATGCGGTCATGTTTCCCGTCGTGGCGGACCCGACGAACCGGGGGCGGTGCTGGTTTCGAGCCATTCTCGCGGCTAGACCGTTCGCCCGGAAATGAATCTTGCGGTGGCCCACTTTGGTACCAGGGTCATCGCTCGGGTAGCCTGTGCCCCACGACAGTTGATGATTTTGGGCGGCAAAGCCGCTATTGATGAAGCGAGGGGGTCGACCCACATGGGGCGCGGCCGTGCAAAGGCGAAACAGACCAAGGTTGCCCGCGATCTGAAGTATCGCTCGGTGAACATGGATCTCGAGTCACTGGAGCGAGAGCTAAGAGGCGACAATCGTCAGCAGGAAGATCCTCATGACGAGGACGGCCTGTCTGACGAGTACGCCGATCTTGCCGAGAAGTACGCCCACTACGGCGAGGACGACTGAGCCGGTAACGCGACCGTGAGGTGGCTCAACGACCCCCTGATCGACGGGTTTGAATATGCCCGGATCGGGCTCCCACATGCAGCCAAGTCTGTCGGCGACCCCGACGGACTCCTGACTGCCTGTGTGGTGCGTCGTCGTGAGCCACGTCATGGCCGCGCAATGCTGTACGTTCACGGCTGGTCAGATTGCTTCTACCAGGCCCATCTTGCCGAGGCGGTGGAGGGCTGGGGATATGACTTCCTCGGTCTCGACTTGCGTCGGTACGGACGGAACCTTGTCCCTGGCCAGATGGCTGGTTGGGTGCGTGATCTCGCCGAGTACGACGAGGAAATCAGTGCAGCGGTGTCATTGCTGCGCGCTGACCACGACTCGGTGACGATGATGGGCCACTCCACCGGAGGGCTCACTGTACCTTTGTGGGTCTCACGCCATCCGGGACGTGTCGACGGGGTCATCCTCAACTCCCCGTGGATCGATCTGCAGGGGTCATTCCTCGCCAGGGCTCTGGCTGGACCGCTGGCCCGGTCAGTGCGCATCGCGGAGCCCACCACAGTGCTGCCCATTCCATCACGGGACAACTTCGGCCGCACCATCCGTCGTGAATTTGGCGGGGAATGGGATGTGCCCGAGGTGAAGAACCCGCCCTGGGCACCATTCGTTATTCGTGCCGGCTGGTTGGCTGCCATTCTTGACGGCCATCAGGCGGTGGCCCAAGGGCTTCACATAGACGTCCCGATGTTGGTGCTGATCTCGGATCGCAGCGACCTGTCTGCGACCTGGAAGCCGTCCATGAGGTCAGCCGACACCGTTCTCGATGTCGAGAGGTTGGCTCGTGCCTCGGTCAATTTGGGACGCCATCTCACCTTGGTCCGTGTCCGGGGTGGGCTGCACGACGTGGTGCTTTCCGCGCCGTCAGTGCGAGCCAACGTTTTTGCGGAGATAGAGCGGTGGGTGTGCGCATATTTAGCGTGAAATCTCACATCCACCAGTTTTTTGAGCGTCGTTAACATTTTTGTGTCAAACTTCCCTTGCTGGGCACCGTCGTCCAGCAGGTGCAGATCAACTCCGCGGCACTGAGGCCGGGGGATGGGGTCTGACCGAACCACACGGAGGTTTGGAATGTACGCGAAGAAGATCGCAGCCCTTGCGACGGCATCGATGCTCGTCCTGGCCGGCTGCAGCTCGACCACGACTGACGAGAGCGGGAGCAGGGAGTCGACGACGTCCTCGTCAACCCCGAAGGCAGGCGGAGCCGGCGGCGAGGTCGGCGTATTCACCTGGTGGGCCGACGGCTCCGAGGCGAAGGGTCTCGACGCCCTCGAGAAGATGTTCGCCGAGAAGTATCCGAACGACAAGTTCAAGAATCTGGCCGTCGCGGGCGGATCTGGCTCGAACGCCAAGGCCAAGCTGGCTTCCGACCTCAAGAACGGCAACCCTCCGGGCTCCTTCCAGGGGCACGCCGGTGCTGAGCTGACCGACTATATCGACAACGAACAGATCGAGCCCGTCGACGGCATCATCAAGGAGCTCGGTGGGGAGTCGGTCTTCCCGAAGACCCTCACCGATCGGCTGACCGTTGACGGCCACATCTACTCGGTGCCGGTCGACATCCATCGCGCCAATGTCGTGTGGGCCAACTCAGCTCTGCTCAAGAAGGCTGGCATCACCAAGACTCCGACGGACGTCAAGGGCTGGATTGCCGACATGGAGAAGGTCAAGGCCTCCGGCGTCGCCACCCCGCTGTCGGTTGGTGGCACCTGGACCCAGACCGAGCTCTTCGAATCCATCCTGGCTGCTGATCTGGGTGCCGACGGCTACAACAAGCTGTTCACCCCGGACGGCAAGTGGGACAGCCCCGAGGTCAAGACCGCCATCGAGGATTACAAGAAGGTTCTCACCTTCACCAACACCGCCTCCGACGGTGACGACTGGCCGGCCGCGACCGACATGGTTGCTTCTGGGAAGGCTGCCTACAACGTCATGGGTGACTGGGCCGTCGCCGAGTTCGACATGAAGGGCAAGAAGTACGGCACCGACTACACCGCCTTCGCGGTGCCTGGCAAGGAGATCGTCTACGACTTCCTGGCCGACTCCTTCACCCTGCCAACCGGCACCAAGAACTCCGAGGCCACCAAGGACTGGTTGCGCTTCGTCGGTTCCGCCGAGGCCCAGGAGTCCTTCAACAAGATCAAGGGATCCATCCCGGCCCGTACCGATGTCAAGCCGGACGGATTCAGCAAGTACCAGCAGGACGCTATGAAGGACTTCAAGGACCTGCCGATCGTCTCCTCGATCGCTCACGGTGCTGCTGTCTCGTTGGCCTGGAGCTCCGAGATCAACACCGCGATGAGCAAGTTCTACCAGGACAAGAACACCGACAACCTGGCCTCCTCGCTGGCGGCCGCACACGACAAGTACGGCAATTGACCGTCTGATTCTGGCGCGACTGGTGTGGGGCCCGTGCTTGCCCGGCCCCGCGCCACGCCGGAGGCGCTGCTCCTGACATCTCGTCGTGCTGGTGGTGAGACGGCGTCGGGAGTCCGTGCACGCCTTCAGGGCACTGTGTCGTACTTGTCACCCCCCAGAACCCGGGAGAATTCATCATGAAAAGAGTGAGACGCTGGCTTCCGAGCTTTCTCCTCGTACTGCCGTCAATCATCCTCGTCGGTATCTTCGTCTACGACTTCATCGGAAAGACCGTCTTCACTTCGCTGATTCGGGTCAAGACCAAGTCGGGACGCATCAAGGCGCCCGGTGGCTGGGAGAACTACTCCCAGTTGTTGGCCGATAACCGCTACCAGCACGCCATGTGGAACCTCTTGGTCCTGACGGTGGTCTTCGTTGCCGGAACCATGATCTTCGGCCTCTTGTGGGCTCTCCTGTTGGAAAAGGGCGTCACCGGTGAGGGCTTCTTCCGGTCGGTGTTCCTGTTCCCGATGGCCGTCTCATTCGTGGCTGCCGGAGTCATCTGGCGGTGGCTGCTCTCTCCGGCCAAAGATGGTCAGGCCACCGGTCTCAACCAGCTCTTCGTCCACCTGGGGATGCCCGGCTTGCAGTCGTCGTGGTACTCGTCCGGGAAGTTCAACATGGCTGCCATGGCCGTCCCGGCGATCTGGCAGCTATCGGGCTACATCATGGCTCTCTTCCTGGCTGGGTTCCGTGGCATCTCCGAGGACCAGCGCGAGGCGGCACGGGTCGACGGAGCCTCCGAGTTCAAGCTCTACTGGAATGTGCTGTTCCCGCAGCTCTCGCCAATTGCCCTGAGTGCCCTCATCATCGTTGGGCACATGTCGATGAAGATGTTCGACCTCATCTACGCCATTGCCGGCCAGAGCTCCTACACGGCTGAGGTGCCTGCCACCTTGATGTGGACCCAGATGTTCCAGCTCAACAACCCGACGGCAGCCGCCGCCAACGCGACGATCCTGTTGGTCATCGTGGCCGTGGTCGTCGTGCCTTACCTGATCTACACCAACCGCACCGAGAAGGGAGGACGCTGATGACCACCACAGTGCTTCCGGGTGAGGCCAGCGTGCCTCCCACCCCGCCCGGTGACGCCCTCACCGACATGCCGAAGCGTCGTCGCCGTCGCACCCCTGCCCAGAAGACCATGGGTGCGGTCCGCTACGTCCTTCTGGTGTTCTTCGCAGTACTCGTTCTCGCTCCCGCCTACGCCCTGCTCGTGACGAGTTTCAAGACGCCATCTGGCTACGATCAGTCAACGGCGTGGAAGTTGCCTCGAGTGTGGTCCGTGGGCGGCTGGCAGGCCGCGTGGGACGCCTTGGCTCCTGCCATGGGACGGTCCCTCGTCATGGCTGTGCTGGCAGCCATCCTCTCGGCCATTCTGGGATCCTTGAATGGTTACGTCTTCGCGAAGTGGAAGTTCCCTGGATCCCACGTCATCTTCGTGCTCTTCCTGTTCGGAATGTTCATTCCCTACCAGGCCATCATGATCCCGTTGTCGGGCATGATGCTGGACATTCAGCAGGGAGCTCCGTGGTTCGCCGGTATTCCCACCCTGATCTTGTGTCACGTTGTCTACGGCATCCCGATCTGCACGCTGATCTTCCGCAACTACTACGCCACCGCAGTGCCCTCGGAGATCATTGAGGCGGCTCGTGTGGACGGTGCCGCTACGATCTCGACCTACGCCAAGATCGTCCTTCCGGTGTCGATTCCCGGCTTCGTCGTGACCCTCATCTGGCAGTTCACCAGCGCATGGAATGACTTCCTCTTCGCGCTGTTCCTGACGAACCAGAACAATGGTCCGGTCACCTTCGGTCTGAACGCCCTGGCGTCCGGGCAGAACCCGAACTACCCGCAGATCATGGCTGGCGTGCTCGTCGCCTGCCTGCCGACCCTGCTGGTGTACATCGCCCTGGGCAAGTACTTCGTGTCCGGTCTCATGAGTGGATCGGTGAAGTGATTCGCTGACGTATCCTCCTGGGGGATATGACGAGGGGCAGGCGAGATTATCGCCTGCCCCCTTCGACTTGTTGAACGTGCACGTTCCATGACTCGCGGTCTCTCCGGGCTGTCAAACCTTGAATGGGGCCATCAGCGCTGGATCTGAAGTGGTAGCGGTAGATGCTCTTGGCCACGAGTTCGGGATCGGGCCCTGCCGAGGACTTCGAATGCTGGAGGCCAGAGACGACGCTGGGGGGAAGAGCGACGTAGTAGTTGCCCAGAACCGATGAGATTCACCGTCGTCGAGGTTCCTGAGCCGCCTTCGTGGACGACATTGAACCCGCTGGGCGCAATCCGATGGGGTTGGCGCCGAGGATCCTGGCAGGGAAGCTGTGAGGTCACAGAGTCAGTCAAGATATGACTTGTATGAAGGATCAGGCGGAAGCTGAGCGGTCTGCAGCATTACAGAATGTTCTTCGGGGTGGCCGGGACCGGGGTCGAACCGGTGACCTTTCACTTTTCAGGCGAACGCTGCTACCAACTGAGCTACCCGGCCATCGTGTCCATGCAAAAGTCTCATGAACACGAAAGCGGTGATGAACTCATCACCGCTTCAGCGACCCCGATGGGACTTGAACCCACGACCTCCGCCGTGACAGGGCGGCGCGCTAACCAACTGCGCTACGGGGCCTTGGCTCTTTCGAGCCCTGACCGCTGCCTCAGGCAGCTCGAAAAATATAGCAAGGTTTTGGGGTGGAAGGGAAATCGAGTCCGGGATTGGGGTTCAAAGACGCTGTGACTAGGGGTGTTACTTGCTCCCTGGGGTGCTGTCTGCAGTGCTGTTGTGTTCACTCTGGGTGAACACAACGAAATGCTTTCGGGGTGGAGGTGGTGCGAATGGACTTAGAGATAGTGGATGTCCAGACGGCGTCGAGGACTTCGACAGCCTGGGAGAGGAGGGAGGTGGGGTGCGATAGGGAGTGTGGTCACGTGAGAAGACGTCCGTAGAGCATGAAAAGGCCCTGTACCGAATTCGGTACAGGGCTCTGGATTTGTATCCCGGACGGGATTCGAACCCGCGTTGCCGCCTTGAAAGGGCGGTGTCCTAGGCCTCTGGACGACCGGGACTCAGCGGATGCGCACCAATGGCGACCGCCGAACTGGACCATCATATCTAGGTCACATCACAGGCGAGAAATCGGCGGCTCGAAAGTCTGACCGCCGGAGTCCCGGCACGCCAGAAATTACACACGCCGGCAACCCCTTTGAGGGTTGCCGGCGTGGTGGTGGCTCAGTCGAGGATGTCCGAATCAATGCGAAGTGGGTACAACGAGGAGTAGATAGAGGTGAGGCGCACTCCAGCACGTGGATTCGCTGCTTCCACTATCTGCCCGTTACCGACGTAGATGGCGATGTGACCACCGCCTGGTTTGGCAAGGAGGTCTCCTGGCTGGATCTCGTCCAAGGAAATGCGATGGCCACGCGCGATCTGCGACCCTGAGTAGTGAGGCAGATAGATTCCAGCCTGCTGGTATGCCTTCAACACCAGGCCGGAGCAATCGAAGCCGTTTGGACCTTCGCCTCCCCAGATGTAGGCCTTACCCACCTGCGCTTTGGCGTAGTTGACAATGGCGGCCCGGGCGCTACTGGGTGAAACTGAAGGGCTGGGCGCGGGCCTGGGCTTGGGTTTGGGTGCTGGGTTGGTGGTGGTGAGGTACGTTCTGGAGGCCCACAGGTTGTGGCCGTGGTAGTTGACCTGTGTCCAGATGCCAGTGGTGCGTCCGGTGGTGGTGAGGGCGGTGCCGCGAGACACGGTGGTGGCGACCGAGGCGCTCATTGATGCGCCGTTGCGCAGGTTGAGGTTGGCGGTCGTGTAGACGGTCGTGGTTTGGGCTGGCTTTGGTGCTGGCTTGGGAGTGGGCTTGACGGTGGTGGTGCTCAGGTAACGGGAAGCCACCCAGCGATGGACGCCGTTGTAGACGACCTCGCTGAATCCCTGGGAGGTCCGGCCGGTGAGGCCGACCTTCTCGCCGGGGGAGAGCATCCCCACCTTGGTGGTCTGCATGGAGTGCCCTGCTCGGACATTGACGTATGTCGTCGCCTGGGCGAACCCAACCGGAGAGCTGGATGCGGAGGGGTTTGAGGTCGAAGGGCGCCAGGCGACCGATGACAGGTAGTGATGGTCAACGTAAGCCGTGTGGCCGCGGTAAGCGACCGGGACCCACCCGTTTACGGGCGTGCCGGTTTGATTAAGCTGCTGGCCTCTCTCGAGCACACCCAGGATCTTTCCGTGGACGCCTGCCTGGGACCTGATGTTGACGGCGGTGCGAGCCGACACACGGGCCATGACTGCGGTCTTGGAGGCTTGTGCCTGGGGGGCGAAGAACTGACTGCCGCTGATGGCGAGACCAGCGGTGGCCAGAGTCGCGACCCCGGCCCGAAGTGGGCGCACTACACCCATGGAACTGACTCCTTTCGGCGTGTGGACCCGCCTCCATTCGAGGAGCTCCTGACTCTTCCCCGGATCCGTCCACCGACCCAACCAGGAACGCCTCTCGTGACAAGGACATTCAAGGCGGCCGAAACGGTTTCGTCCACTCGGTTGGAGGTATTTTCTGTCGACGTCAACGCGACACGCCGAGAAAGAGCTGAGAATCTCAAAGGTGTTATTTGGGATTTGAGGAAGGTGTCAAAGGTCTCATAATCCGCATTGACTAGGGATGATGCCGTTGGTACTGACAAGGATGCCGGAGGGTGGCGTCGGCAGGATGGCGAGTCTAAGGATTCTCTGCCAACTCTGAAGTAGTGGTTGACGCTTGTGAGTAGGCATCGTCAGGCCTCGTGGAAGGCATGTTGGACAGACCTTGGACAGCGGCAGGCTCCTCGGCCACCTCGCACCGACATGGGCGTGTCGCTACACTAGGGGAGCCCCCGTAGCTCAGTTGGTTAGAGCAGCGGACTTTTAATCCGCGGGTCCTGGGTTCGAGTCCCAGTGGGGGCACTGGCTCACAGCGAATCTGATGGTTGCCATGTGGTGGGCATCGTGTCGCGCCCATGGCGCCTGTCTGCACAGAGGTTCTCTTTGCCCCGCATCCTTCCTGCGCAAGCCCTCCACCGATAGTCTTGGCCTCATGAGAGATCCTGCAGACATCGAGTGCTGGCTGACCGACATGGACGGCGTGCTCGTCCACGAGAACCATGAGGTGCCTGGCGCCAGCGATCTCATCAATCGATGGGTTGACACCTCGAAGCGATTCCTGGTCCTGACCAACAATTCCATCTTCACTCCGCGGGACCTGGCTGCCCGGATGCAAGCTTCGGGTCTGACGGTGCCGGAGGACAACATCTGGACCTCTGCGCTCGCGACCGCGCATTTCCTGGCTGACCAGCATCCCGGTGCCCGCCTCTACGTCATTGGTGAGGCAGGGTTGACGACGGCTTTGCATGAGGCCGGGTTCATTCTCACCGACACCGACCCTGACTATGTCGTCCTCGGAGAGACCCGTACCTACTCCTTCGAGGCGATCACCAAGGCCGTCCGGTTCATCGTCGACGGTGCACGGTTCATCTGCACCAACCCGGATGCCACTGGACCGACCAAGGAAGGCCCACTGCCCGCCACCGGCGCGGTCGCGTCGATGATCGAGGCTGCCTCGAAGCACAAGCCGTACATCGTCGGAAAGCCGAACCCGATGATGTTCCGCTCTGCCCTGAACCGTATCGAGGCTCACTCCGAGACCACCGCCATGATCGGTGACCGTATGGATACCGACATGGTTGCCGGTATGGAGGCTGGTCTGCTGACGGTCTTGGTGCTCTCGGGCATCACCAGGCGTGAGGACGTTGACCACTACCCCTACCGCCCGAACATCATCCTCGACTCGGTGGCGGACCTTAACGAGCTCATCTGAGCTGGTCATCTGACACTGCGACGGCGGTGAACCGCAGGTTCGCTGCCGCGTCGTCCGTGCCGAACGTCCTCACACCTGCCAGGGGATGACGACGTCCTCCGGAGCTGCCGGGTGCCCGTGGCCCTCGAGGACGTATCCCCATGTCTCGATCTCCTCGGGGGCCAGGTCGATGGACATTCGAGCCGCGACGTCGCGCAGATGATCCTTGACGCGCTGCAACTCGTTCATCTCGTCGCGGGTCGACTCCTCCTTGAGCCAGGCCTGCTCCAACTCCCAACCACGTACGCGAGTGCGAACCGCATCCTTGATGAGCTCGTGGTCATCAGAACTGGCCTTGACGTGCTTCTCGGCCGAGCACATCCAGCCGTAATCCCGGTTGATGCGTAGCAAACCAGGATCAACCGTCATGGAGTCGTGAACGGAGAATTCCGGGCCGATGACGACGGCACCGGCGTTGAGGGCATAAGCGACCTCGTCGCGTTCGGTCTCGTCGGTGAGAATCGACACCGATCTGGTCACCAGGTCAAGCATGTTGCGCGAGCCGTAATCAGACTCCCTGCTCGCTCCCTGTGGCGAACAAGTGATGACATATGGGTTCGTGACGCCAAGGTGACCGATGGCCATCTCAGCGGGCACGTTCTCCCGCAGACCGCCGTCGACGTAGTGTTCTCCGTCGAGGTCGACCGGACGGAACACCCCAGGAATCGAGCACGATGCGAGCACGCCACGGGAGACGTCGAAGGTCGAGGAACCGATGGGGTTGTTGTCCCGGTCGACGAGCTCTCCGGACTCGGTCATGTAGCGCAGTTCCCCGGACTCCAAGGCGACGGTGGCAATGCGGACCGACATCCCTGGGGTGGTCAGCAACTCTGATTTGAAGAAGTCCCGATCGAGAAGCTTGGCGAGGATGGGGCCGGCGCGGTAGGTCGACGCGGAGGTCTCGGCGCCCCGGACGATGGTGGAAATGTCGCCGCCGTCCAGGCTCAGCCGCGACAGGGTGGACAACAACTGCAGGATGACCCCCGGCGTCCAGGAGTCGGCAGGGATGGGGTCGTCACGGGTGGCGATCTCCAGAGTCCACGCCTGGCCGGTGAGCCGGTCGTCGTCGCGGCCCGCGACCGGCTCTGCCGGGTCGGGGACCCTCGTCTGCTCCCCGCCTCGGTGGAAGGGCAGGCTCATCCATGGGCGCGGGCCCTTGGCCTTGGCGGCCTCACGATTGAGCAGGGTCATCCATTCCGGGCCCTTCTCCAACAGCTTCGCGAACCACGCCCGCGGGGTGAACATGTCGGACTGGTCGGTCATCTCCAGCCACATCGCTTCCAAATGACGCAGTGCAGCCGCCTGCTTGGCAGGATCCGTCCATTGAGCCAGGGTGCAGGCCACGATCGATCCGGCCGAGGTCGCCACCATTGCGGTGGGGGCGATGCCGACGACGTCATAGAGATGTCGCAGTGCCCCCATCTGGAAGGAGGCCTTGGACCCGCCCCCAGCGAGGACGAGCCCCTGCTGGGGGGACCGGCTTCCGAGCCCGAAGGCGAGAGTGGGAATGCCGAGCCATGAGGGGAATTCCATGGTTCGATCCTATGGGCCGCAGCCAATATTCACGGCACGAACGGTCACCCTTAGGAGGCGGCTGCGATGGTCTCCTGAATGGCTGTGATCGTGGCGTTCAGATGCTCCTGTTCCCAGTCGTCCAGCGGCACCTCGAGGATTCTCTCGACACCCTTGACACCGATGACGCAGGGCACGCTCATGGAGACGTCACCGTCGTGGCCGTACTGGCCGTGCAGGGTGGTGCAGACCGGGTAGACGGCGTGCTCGTCGAGGAGGATGGACCGGGCGATTGTCAGTGCCGACTGACCGATGCCGGCGCTCGTCCAACCCTTGAGGTTGAATACGTCGGTTCCGGCGTCGTTGATGCGTTCGGTGAGCTCGTCACGGTCCATTGGGTCGGAGTCGAAGAGCTCCGCCAGGCCGTCGAAACCGACACCACCGACGTTGACCCCGGAGAACATCGGGAAGCCCGAAGGTCCGTGCTCGCCGATCATGTAACCGCGCACGTAGTCAGGATCGACCCCGAGGTGGTCGGCGACGACCCGACACATGCGGGCCGAGTCGAGGATCGTCCCGGTACCCAGCACGAGGCCCCGGGGATGGTCGAACTCGGTGCTGGCGATGTGGACCACGGCGTCCAGCGGGTTGGAGCAGATGATGATGGCCGCGTCGTGGTTGCGGCGGGTGATCTCCGCCATGGTGGCGCGGATGATCTTGCCGTTGGTGGCGGCCAGCTCGCGGCGCGCGGCGCTGGTGGCACCGCCCTTTCCGGCAGTGATGGAAGGGCCGGCGGTGATGATGATGACGTCCGCGTCGGCCAGGTCGTCGTAGCCGCCGGCATGGACGTCAACATTGGTGACATTCGGGAGCGCGGTGGCGTGGTGCTGGTCGAGAGCCTGCCCGGCAGCCATGTCCTCGTTGACGTCGATGACGCAGATCTCACCGAAGAGGCCGCTCATCATGGCGTCGGAGAGCACGGCGTCACCGACCCGGCCGACCCCGATGATCCCGAGCTTGTGTGGCTTGATGGGCATGGATACCTCCTGAAGTCGTCGCGAAGTGCAATACGCACCAAGGCTCCCATCATTCACCCGGGAGGTTTCAATCTCGTGACGGCCTGGCTCGTTGCGGTGACCACAGTGGTCCCTGTGTGGTGCTCCACCGGCGTCAGGACGCAATGGCCACGGTGTCCTGAATGGCCTTGACAGTCGTCGCCAGATGTTCCTGCTCCCATTCGCTGAGGGGCACCTCGATGATCTGCTCGACGCCGTGGGCTCCGATGATGCACGGGGTGCTCATGGAGACGTCGCCGTCGTGGCCGTACTGGCCGTGCAGGGTGGTGCAGACCGGGTAGAGGGACCGCTCGTCACGTACGATGGCTTGCGCGATCGTCATCGCGGCCTGCCCGACTCCGGCATTCGTCCAGCCCTTGAGGTTGAATACGTCGGTTCCGGCATTGTTGGTGCGGGTGGCGATGTCGTCGGGATCCAGCGGAGTGACGCCGAAGACCTGCGGCAGGTCGTCGAAGCTCACGCCACCGACATTGACCCCGCTGACGAGCGGGAATCCCGAAGGTCCGTGCTCGCCGATCATGTAACCGCGCACGAATTCCGGGTTCACACCGACGTGGTCTGCGATGAGACGGCACATCCGCGCCGAGTCCAGGAGGGTGCCGGTGCCCATGACGAGCCCCTGCGGGTGGTCGAACTCGGTGCTGGCGATGTGAACGTTGGCGTCCAGCGGGTTGGAGCAGATGATGACCGCGACGTCGTGGTTGCGCTTGGTGATCTCGGTCATGATCTCGCGGATGATCCGGCCATTCGTGGCGGCCAGCTCGCGGCGATCGGCACCGGTGGCAGGACCCTTGGACGGATCGATGGACGGTCCAGCTGCGATGACGATGACGTCGGCGTCCGTCAGGTCGTCGTGGTCGCCGGCAATCACCGTTGTGTTGGGCATGTTGGGGACTGCGGTGGCGTGGTGCTGGTCGAGAGCTTGGCCTTCAGGCAGTCCCTCTTTGATGTCGATGAGGACGATGCGACCGAACAGCCCACTTGCCATGGCGTCGAAGAGCACCGCTTCCCCGACGCGGCCGACGCCAATGATCCCCAACTTGTGTGGCTTGATGGACATTGCGAACCCCTTCGATCGTCCTCGTTATGTCCATCCATGATGCACCTCGAACGATTCATTGATGCGGTGTCTCGCCAATGCCCGTTCCTTGCGAAGAACACAGGAAGAACACAGGATGGGCTGGGAGAATGTCTGAGTGACGACAATTCCCGACATCTCCGAGGCACCGCCGCGGCATCGGCCGCCAGACGATCTCAGCCGCTTCGCATGGCTGTCGATCGCTGCGGCCGCTGTGACGATCCTGCTGAAGACCCTCGCCTGGCGTATCACCGGGTCGGTCGGGCTCCTCTCGGACGCTGCGGAATCCCTCGTCAACCTCGTTGCTGCGATCATCGCCCTGGTCGCCCTCAAGGTGTCGATCCGTCCGCCGGACAAGAACCATCCCTTCGGGCACTCTAAGGCTGAGTACTTCTCCGCCGGTGCCGAGGGGATGATGATCTTCATCGCGGCTGCGGTCATCATGTACACCGCCGTGCAGCGGTTCATCCATCCCCGGCCCATCGAGGACGTCGGTATCGGTCTGCTGGTCTCGGTGCTGGCCTCGGTCGTCAACGGGTTGGTCGCGTGGGTGCTGCTCAAGAATGGTCGGCAGCGTCGATCCATGACCCTCATCGCCGACGGAAAACACATGCTGACCGACGTGTGGACCTCGGTCGGGGTCCTGGTAGGAGTTGGTCTGGTCTGGCTGACCGGCTGGCAGCGGCTTGACCCGATCGTCGCCTTCGCAGTCGGCGTGAACATCCTCGTCACCGGGGCCAAGCTCGTCGGCCAGTCCGGTACGGCCTTGCTTGACGTCTCCCTGCCCAAGGAGGACAACGAGGCAATTCGGGACTTCCTGGACGCCCACTCCAACGACCACGTCAAGTTCCACGCGGTGCGTACCCGGGAGGCCGGCTACCGGCGTTTCCTCGAGTTCCACATGCTCGTGCCGGGATCCTGGACGGTCAAGCAGGGTCATGACGCCATGGAGGACCTCATTGACGAAATCCTCGATGAGTGGCCTGAGATGCGGGTCAGCGGCCATCTGGAACCGATCGAGGACCCCCGCTCCTATGAGGATATGGACGTCTGATTCCATGGGGCCGGTCATGACTAGGGTCGGTCATGGTGGTTCACCGGAGAAGCGTCTGGTAGACGTGGAACGACGGACGAATGAGAGGAGTCCGAGATGGCTGAGGTCAACGGCGAGGTCGTGACGGTGCCTGATTGGGACGAGTACTTCCTGGGCATAGCTGAGGCCGTCGCGGCCCGGGCCAAGTGCACCCGTCGTCGTGTTGGCGCCCTTCTCGTCCACGAACACCGCATCATCGCCACGGGCTACAACGGTGCCGCTCCCGGTCGTCCGGACTGTCTGGAGGGAGCCTGCCCGCGCGGCCGGCTGGGGTACGGGGAGGTGCCCGCCTTCTCCGACTACGACGTTCCCGGTTCCCCGGGGTTCTGCATCGCCATCCATGCCGAGGTCAATGCACTGCTCTTCGCCACCCGCGACACCGCCGGGGCGACGGCCTATGTCACCGACAAGCCATGCCCGGGATGTCGAAAGGCGCTCGCGGCTGCGGGCGTGGTGAGGGCGGTGTGGCCGGACGGTGAGCTCGACCAGGACGGGCTCGTCAACTGGGAGCTGTGACGGCGTCGTGGCCGCGCTGGCCCCCCGCCAGGGCGTTGTGCTCTCCAGAATCGAAAAGCTCTCAAGAAATGCGAGACGGTGGTGCCCGGATGAACCGGACACCACCGTTGCTCTGAGAACGGACTCAGTCGTTGGAGATCTGGGAGATCTTCGGCTCCAAGGCCTTCTCCGCCTCGGCGGCGACGACCTCCAACTCGGCCCCCGTCGACGCCATGACGGCCGCGACGACAGCCCCCTCGACCAGCGGGGCGGTGGAGATCTTCACCTTGCTGGCGATCTCGGGATCGAGGAATTCCAGGGCCATCTCGGCCGACAAAATCGCCGATCCCAGATCCACCAGTACGAGGATCCCGTCGCAACTACCAATCTTCTCGATGGCGGCGCTCACAGCAGCCGCGTCGGTGCCCAAGGTGGTGTCGTCGAGACCGGCGGCAACCTCGATGGGCGGAGTATCCGGACCGGGCAGCATCTGGGATGCAAGATCGGCCGCAGCACGTCCCAGCGGTCGGCTGTGGGAGACGATGACGATTCCAACGCCCTGGTTCGATTCACTCATGATTCAGCTCCTGACAGGCAGCGTGCGGCGGACCCCACGAGCATGGCCATTGAGGTGGCTCCTGGGTCCTGGTGTCCCCTACTTCGTTCTCCAAGATAGGAGGCCCTGCCTCGACGAGCCACCATCTCGATGGTCGCATCGCGGCCCTCATTGGCGGCTTCCGCCGCCTTGGCAAGGGCCTCGGCGGCAGAACCACCGTCGGCGGCGACCTTCTTGACGGCATCAACGGCGGGGGACAGCGCATCAACCAAGGTCTTGTCGCCGACCTCAGCCTTACCGCGAGCCACGATGCCGGCCAGGCCGGCATCGAGGGCATCGGCAAGCAGCTGAGCAGTGGGCTCGCCGTCAGTCTTGATGACCGTCGACAGACGCAGGAAGAAGGTGCCGTACAGCGGGCCGGAAGCACCACCAACGGTGCTCACCAGCGTCATCCCCGCCTTCTTGAGCAACTCGGCGGCAGAGGCGAAGGAATTCGGGTCAAGGGCGGCAACTGCGGTCATTCCGCGGGCCATGTTCGAACCGTGGTCGGCGTCACCGATCTGGCGATCCAGGTCAGTGAGCTCATTCGCGTGCTCCGAGATGACCTCCGAGTAGTCCTTGAGCCACTCGGAAACGGTCGCGGCAGAAATTTCAGGCATCAGCATCCCCATCGAAGTCCAGGAGTCTCCACCGGGGCATCCCACAGCGTCAGGAGATCGTCGTCAGCGGAGAGCAAGGTCAAGGAACATCCTGCCATCTCCAGGCTCGTGATGTGGTTGCCGACCAAGGTGCGGGCAACCTTGACACCCTTGCCCTCCAGGATCTTGGCGATCTCTCCCCACACCAAGTACTGCTCGATGAGCGGGGTTCCACCCATGCCGTTGAGCATGGCGATGACGGGAGCTCCGGTGAAGTCACGGTCTGCCAGGATGGGCTCGACGATCTGGGCAGCGACCTCGGTGGCCGTCCCCAGCTTGACGGTCTCGCGACCGGGCTCGCCATGGATACCGACGCCGGACTCCATCTCGTCGTCACCGAGGTCGAAGGTGGGCTTGCCGGCTGCCGGCACGGTGCAGGAGGTGAGGGCGACGCCGAAGGAGCGGCCACCGTCATTGATGTGCTTGGCGAGCTCGAGCAGAGCGTCGAGATCGCGTTTCTCCTCGGCAGCGGCACCGAGAATCTTCTCGGCCAGGACCGTCAGGCCCACGCCACGACGACCGGCGGTGTACAGGGAGTCCTGCACGGCGACGTCGTCGGCGATGACGACGGACTCGACGCGGGTGCCGACCTCCATCGAGGCCAGCTCGGCAGCCATGTCGAAGTTCATGACGTCACCGGTGTAGTTCTTGACGATGTGGAGCACCCCGGCACCACCGTCAACGGCCTTGGTGGCCTCGGTGATCTGGTCGGGAACGGGGGAGGTGAACACCTCGCCGCAGCAGGCGGCGTCGAGCATTCCGCGACCGACGTAGCCGGAGTGCAGCGGTTCGTGGCCGGATCCGCCACCGGAGACCAGGCCAACCTTCCCGCTGACAGGGCCGTCGGCGCGTAGCACGATGCGGTGTTCGAGATCGACCTTCAGGGAATCGGGGTGGGCGGCTGCCACGCCGCGCAGGGAATCAACGACGACGTCCTCAACAGCGTTGATGAGTTTCTTCATGGGACCAGTGAACCATCTTGGCCCTGAATTTCCAGAGGGGGCTCTAGGGAAAGGTGGACTGTGTTCACCTGTGGTCGCACTACTGAACGGCTCACTTCGTCTGCTGGACATAGTCGATCGTCACCGTGCCACGTACCTGACGCAGCCAGGGGGCCCGCTTGGAGGGATCGAAGACCACCCGGATCTTGTCGTTGTGCATGATGACGGCGGTGATGACGACGAACGTGATGCCCAGGCTGATAGCTCCCCATGCGACGGTGGAGCGCGGGCCGATGGCGTTGCCGATCCATCCGACGATGGGGGAGACGAACGGGGTGCCGCCCATCACCAGGGTGGCCCACAGGCTCATGACACGTCCGCGCATCTGCGGGGTGACCGAGGTCTGCACCATGGCGTTGGCGGTGATGAGGGTCGAGATGGCTCCCCAGCCGACGAAGATCTTGAGCACGGCGAAGATGCCGTAATTCGGGGCCAGGGCGGACAGACCCATGCTGACGCTGTAGACGAGCAGGGCCAGCTCGACCCAGCGCAGCCGCGGCTTGCGTCGAGCCGCTCCCAGTGCGGCGGCCATTGAGCCGATACCCATGAGGGAACCGAGCAGACCGTACTCACCAGATCCCTTGCCGAAGGCCTGAGTCGCCATGACCGCATCGGAGATGTTGAAGTTGAAACCGAAGGTTCCCATCATGAACCCGATCGCCAGCAGGATGACGAGGTCGGGGCGACGCTTGACGTACCGGACGCCGTCTCGCACTCGTGCCTTCTCGGACGATGGTGGGGACGTGTGAAGACGGTCAGCGTTGATGAGCAACAGGGTTGTGATGAACCCGATGAAGCAGAGGACGTTGATGGCCATCACCCAGCCGACTCCCACGGTGGCGATGAGCAGACCGCCGAGGCCAGGTCCGAACAGGCGGGCTCCGTTGAAGGAGGCCGAGTTGAGGCTCACGGCGTTGGGCAGGTTCTTCAGCGGGACGAGCTCGGAGACAAAGGCCTGGGTGGCAGGGCTGTAGAACGCGCCGGCGATGCCGTCCATGGCCGAGATGACGAAGACCATCCACAGCTGCACCGCCCCGGTGAGCACGAGGGTGGACAGGATCGCGGCGTCGATGGCCATGACGATCTGGGCGGTCACCATGATGCGGCGCTTGGACATCCGGTCAGCCAGGGCCCCGGCCCAGGGGGTGATGAGGAGGATGGGGGCGAAGTTCACCGCCATCACCCAGCCCAGCATGGCCGCGTTGCCGTGGGTGAGGATGATGAGCACCAGCCATGACTGGGCGGTACGGGCCATCCACTGTCCCATGTTCGTCATGAGGGTGCCCGAGAAGTAGATCCGATAGTTCGGAACCGTCAGGCTGGCGAACATGGTTCTCACGGGGACTCCTGCCAAACTCGATGGGATTGTGGGGTAAGAGAGATTATGTACCGCTTCCGTAGCTTCTGCTGATGCGGGGCTGAATGTGCAGCGGCGATATGGTCGCCCGTGGTGCATGTCCCGGGAAGATCTGCGGTTCAGCACCGTCATGACGTGAGTTTCACGTCTTCACCGTCTATCCCAGGAGTTTGTCTATGGCCACAACAGCCGAATGGCTCGAGGGGGCTCGTCCGCGCACCCTTCCCACTGCGATCGCACCGGTGCTCGCCGGAACCGCGATTGCCATCGCCGACGGCGGTGCGCGCTGGGGGCTGGCGACGCTGTGCCTGGTGGTGGCCCTGGGGCTGGTCATCGGGGTGAACTTCGCCAATGACTATTCCGACGGCATTCGCGGCTCCGACGGTGAGGATCGTGTCGGTCCGCTGCGGCTGGTCGGTTCCGGGGTGGCCGAGCCCTCCCACGTCAAGGCAGCAGCCTTCCGGTGTTTCGGTGTCTCGGCGGTGGCCGGTCTGGTCATCACCATCAGCACCGGACACTGGTGGTTTCTCATCCTGGGCTTGGCGTGCATCCTTGCGGCCTGGTTCTACACCGGAGGATCTCACCCCTACGGATATGCCGGGCTGGGGGAGGTCTTCGTCTTCGTCTTCTTCGGATTGGTGGCCGTCGGCGGCACGGTGTACGTCCAGACCGATCACGTTGGTGCCGCGGGGTGGGTGACGGCCAGCCTCATTGGTTTCCTGGCGTGCGCGGTACTGGTGGCCAACAATCTGCGCGACATCGACGGTGACCGGACTAGTGGCAAGCACACCCTGGCCACCAAACTGGGGCACCAGGGGACCCGCGTCTGCTACCTCGCTTTGGTGTTCCTGGCCGGCGTCGGCGTCATCGTCGTCGCGGCCCTGACGACCTGGTGGGTCCTGCTGGGCCTGCTCATGATCGTCTTGCTCGTCTCCCCGGTGAAGGCCATGGTCACCAAGGCCACCGGAATGGCCCTGGTGCCGGTCCTCAAGAACACCGGGCTGGCCGAGTTGGTGTGCTCGATCGGACTGTTCGTCGGGGCGCTTATCTGACTTACAGTTTGATGCCGAATCGCTCCAGCCTCTTGCGGTCGGCCTTCGAGCTGGATGCCTGTAGGGCCAACAACTCGGCGTAGATACCTCCGGAGGCGGCCAGCTCGGCCGGGGTGCCGATCTCGTCGACGCGACCGGCGTCCAGGGTGACGATCCGGTCGACGCTGGAGATCGTCGAGAGGCGGTGGGCGATGATGAGGCTGGTGCGGTCGGCCATGAGGGATTCCAGACCGGCCTGCACCCACCGCTCGGACTTGGTGTCCAGGGCTGAGGTGGCCTCGTCGAGAACGAGGATCGGGGCGTCCTTGAGCAGGGCCCTGGCAATCGAGATGCGCTGCTTCTGGCCACCGGAGAGCTTGATACCGCGCTCCCCGACGAGGGTGTCGTACTGCTGGGAGAACCGCTTGATGAAGCGGTCGGCGTAGGCGCGGTGAGCAGCGTCGCGGATCTGCGCGTCGGTGGCCTCGGTGCCGTAGGCGATGTTCTCCCGGATCGATCCGGAGAACAGTGCCGGATCCTGGAAGACCACTCCGATACGGCGTCGCAAGGCATCCGGGGTCACCTGGGAGATGTCGTTGCCGGCCACCATGATGGTGCCCTCGGTGACCGGGTAGAGGCCGAGCAGCAGGTTCACCAGGGTGGATTTCCCGCCCCCGGATTCGCCCACAAGTGCCACCTTCTCGCCGAGACTGACGTCGAAGGTGACATGGTCGATGACCCGATTGGTGCCGTCGTAGCTGAAGACGGTGTCGTTGAAGGAGATCATCGGGACGCCCGGCTCGGGCTCGCGGATGGTCGTCGTGGCGGTCTGCGGTACGTGGGCCGGTCGGGTCTCCATGACGGAGAAGTAGTCCTTGGACCCGGCCACGGCGCGCTGGGCGACGTCGATGATGTAGCTCATCATCTGCACCGGCTGGCGAGCCATCGTCATGAGCTGGATGAGCAGGATCATGTCCCCGACGCCGAAGTATCCCTTGGCTGTTCGGACGAAGATGATGGCGTAGATACCGAAGAAGATGACGTTGAGGACCACCCTCCGCACGGTGTCCATGAGGTGCCAGTGGTTGGACTGCTGGCGGGTGGCGTCGACGGTGGCGTCGTAGTGGTTGTTGAATTGTTTCTGCTCGCTGGCCTCGGTGACGTAGGACTTGACGACGCGAATCTGGGAGACGACCTCTTGGAACCGCCCGCCGGCGGTGTCGATGTGGTGGTTGATGACGTCCTGGTGGGTCTGCCAGTTGCGTGACGTCAGGGCCGTCAACCAGACGTATATCGGGAAGACGATCGCCAACAGCACGGCCAACGGCCAGTAGTAGACCGCTGAGATGACGAGGACGGCGCCCGTCGTCAGCAGCAGGGTGAAGAAGTTGTTCGAGAAGGCCTTGGCGAAGTCGGTGACATTGGTGATCGATCGGGTGAGCTTGGAGGTGATCGATCCGGTGAGCTCCTCGTCGAACCAGGACTGCGGCAGTTCCAGCAGCTTGCTGAAGTACCGGGTCGACAGGATCTGGCGCATCTTCGCGCTCATGATGTCGCCCAGCCATCCGTTGACGTTGGTGAGCAGGGAGTTGACGACGTCGAGGACGAGGATGACCACCGCGAGCAGCATGATGTCGCGGATGTGGTGGTCGTTGCCACGCACGCCTGCCACGGCAAGGTCGGTGGCCCGGGCGATGACGAAGGGTACGGCCAGCTGAGTGATTGCGACGATGACAGCCGAGATGACGACCCCGAGGTAGAACTTCCACAGCTGCGAGGTGAATCGAAGGATTCGTGTCAAGGAACGCATGGGTCTCCAGATGAGCGGATAGGGATCGTCAGGGACGTGTCAACAAAACCGTATACCTTTGCCATGCCAGGATCATCTTTGTCTGACCTCATGCCGATGGCGACACCCGTCACGGCGAAACGTCGTGACCAGGCGTCCCAGGATTACCCGGAGGGCCTCTCGGCAAGCCAACGGCGAACAGCGAGGGTGGCCTTCACGTCGTCCTCGTTGTATTCCATGACTCGGGTTCTGGAGGCCTCGCGGACCTGCGGATCGGGGTCATGGACGGCGAGGTCCCACCAGGTCTGGGAGTTGAGGCCACCCGGGTCCGGGTCACGCCAGGAGAACCCGGCGCCGGCGTTGGCAACGACCTTCAGACCAATCCCGTTGACCCCGAAGAAGTGCGCCTTGACGGTGGTGAAGAGGTCAACGAAACAGCCGGAGTCCAGCAGCCGACGCACCGCTTGACGAGTCTCCACGTCCTGGCAGACGTGGCCGAAATGACGCAGATGGACGATCTCGTAGTCGGAGTAGTGGACCACGATCGTCTCCGGGTAGGCCGAGACGATCTCGTCGAGCCAGGCGATGGCGCGGGCGGCCAGTGCGTTCTCGTCGTCGTCACCCATGTCAGCGAACTCGCTGAAGGCGACGTAATAGGGCACGTCGCCGGTCGTCGAGTCGAGCAGGCGTTCAGGATCACTGACCTCGAAACCCCACAGATAGACCCGGCCATCAGGAGAGGTCTCGATGTCGAAGTCGAGCTCCAGTCGGGACGAGGCCACCTCGATGGGTCCCTCGTCGTTGCGCTCCAGCTGGACTCCCTGACGGATGAGGCGCGCACGACGGGCGGCCGCCCGGAGTCGTTGTTCGGGGCGGGGACGGTGTTGAACCTCAGGCAGGTAGACCGGCAGCAGCTCGTCCAGGTCGGCGTCGGCCAGGTCGTCGACGGTGGAAACCCCGAGACGACGCAGGGTCGAGATCTCCCGGACGTCCAGGGGAGCCTTGGAGATGTGCAGGGAGAGATCGGCATCGTCGAGACGTGGCTCACAGATGGCCCACCACTGACAGGACTCGCACTCACGCACGACGATCGGGGCGACCATCGGCTCGCCGCCGGCGATGACGTGCTCGGCCACCGACACTCGGAAGGTGTGCTCGTGGTCGTATCGGTCCAGCACGCTGCGGCGACGCCATCCTGAGGCGGCCGAGCGCGAGAAGGTGCGAATGAATTTGTGGTCGAGATCGAGCCAGGAGACGGCCAGGGCGTCGTCGAGGATCCCAACCTCGTCGTGGCCGACCAGCCCCACGAGACGTCGATGGCTGGGGCACTCGTCAGGGGTGGCGACCAGACCCAGGTCCTCGAGGAGCCTCCAGTGATGGGCGGCCTGGATGAGGGCGCGTTCCCGGCCCGCGCGGAAGGTCTGGTCCAGTGACATCCGCGCGTGGCGAGGATCCGGATCATTCAGGGGGGACACCCAGGTGAATTCCGCCAGGGTGTGGTGGCTCTCCAGCACCAGGTGGTCCTTGACGATGACCGGCAAGTATCCAGGCCCGCCGTCGGCACGCTTGCCGGCCAGCACCAAGGTGTCGGGGGAGCCGGTGCGGTGTTCCTGCGGGGACGACGGCAACTCAGGGCAGACGATGACGGGTGCGCCGGCGTCCATAGCCCTGCGAGTGGCGACCCGGCGACCGGCCACGCTCAAGGTGGCCGAGCGCAGATCGGCGGCGTCCGTGACGGCTGCCAGGGCGTCACAGATGACCGTCAGGTGAGCCTCCGCCCCTGCGAAGAGCTCGTCGTCACGCGGATCGCCGACCGGTTCTGACAGGGTGGGGTCATAGGCGTTCTGGGTCTTGACCGGGCAGCTGCGAGCTGCCCAGGCGTCGAGGAGGATCGGGGAGGAGGGACCTTTCACCTCAGGCCATCTCCTTCTCGTCACTGCCCTTCCAACCACGATGCAAGGCGACGACGCCGCCACAGACATTGCGCCACGCAATGGCCTGCCAGCCGGCCTCGGCCATCATGTCTGCCAGATGAGGCTGGTCGGGCCAGGCGAGGATCGACTCGGCCAGGTAGTCATAGGCATCCCGGTTCGAGGAGGCCAGCTTGGCCATGGCCGGGATCGCCGCCAGCAGGTACTTGGTGTAGACGTGGCGGAACGGTGCCCAGGTGGGGTAGGAGAACTCGCAGATGACGACCCGGCCGCCAGGCTTGGTGACGCGCAGCATCTCGCGCAGTGCCTTTTGTGGGTCCTCGACGTTGCGCAGACCGTAGGAGATCGTCACGGCGTCGAAGGAGTTGTCGGCGTAGGGCAGGCAGGTGGCGTCCCCGGCGACGAAGTGCAGATGGGGCTGGCGCTGCTTGCCGACGACGAGCATTCCGGTGGAGATGTCGGTGGGGTAGACCTGTGCTCCGCGGGCGGCGAACGTGGCTGAGGAGGTGCCGGTTCCGGCGGCCAGGTCGAGGATGACCTGGCCCGGCTCAGGTTCCACCGCATCGACGACGAGGTCGCGCCAGGTGTCGGCCGCCCCCATCGTCATGATCTGGTTCATGAGGTCATAGCGCTTTGCCACCCCGTCAAACATTGAAGCGACATCGGCGTGGTGCTTGTCAAGGGTGGCTCGGGTCGTCAACACGCGCCCAGTCTTCCACACGGTTTGGGGTCGGCCTCGACGGTGCGGGAGAATGGCCAGCATGGCATCTCGCTCCACCGTCCTCGTGGCCAAGGACATTTCGAAGTCTTATGGCGACCGAACCATCGTTGATCACCTGTCCCTCACCGTCCGTGCGGGAGAGGCCGTCGCACTCACCGGCCGCAACGGCGCTGGCAAGTCGACGGTGTTGAGGATGCTGGTGGGGGCGGATCGTCCCAGCTCGGGAACGATCGAGGTGCTCGGCAAAAAGGTGTCCGAGACGAACCCCGAGTTTCGTCGCAACGTTGCCACGGTCATCGATGACCTGGACTTCTTCCCTGATCTGTCGGTGGTCGAGCACCTTGATCTGCTCGCCCGCGCTCACGGGCTCGTTGACGCCGACGCCCTCGTCGACGAGGTGCTCGAGGAGGTGCAGCTCGTTCCGCAGTCCGGCCAGCTGCCCGGCACCCTGTCGTCCGGCCAGCGACGTCGTCTCGGCCTGGCTACGGCCCTGGTGCGTCCGCGCAAGCTCCTCGTTCTCGACGAGCCGGAGGCCCGGCTGGACGTCGAGGGGGTTGCCTGGCTCGGCAAGAGGCTGCGCGAGGAGATGAACCACGGTCTGGCGATCATCATGGCCAGCCACGAGCCAGCTCTCGTCCAGACCCTCGGCGCTCGCATCGTCGAGCTGGGAGGCCCGCGCGGATGAGTCGGCGCAACAGCAAGCATTCCAAGCCCCGTCCCAGGAATCCGCGGCCGGAGCAGGCCGTGATGGCGGAGGCGGTGGCCGCCCCCGATCCGGAGTTGGTCATCACCCATCGTCCCGACGAGTTCTTTGCAGGCCAGGCCGATGAACGTCAGCTCTCCCTCCTCATGGGCGACTGGCGCAAGGGCCGGACGACACGCAACATCTGGCAGGCCATCGGCGATGCCTATGTGCTCGTCTTCTCCCTGGTCGTCGTGCTCGCGATGATCATCAGCCTCATCGTGCAGGCCCAGGGCCAGGCATCCGGCTGCACCTCGACGGGGTGTCAGACCGCTCGTGGCCTGCTGCCGTGGGCTGCACTGTCCGGTGTCCTGGCCTTCGCTCTGGCTGCTGCCCGAGTGTTCGGCCCGGTGCTCGCCTCGGCAGCCGAGGGCTTCTGGCTCATGGACGCGCCGATCAGCCGGGCGCGGTTCCTGGCCAAGCGCCTGCGTGCGGCGGTGCTCGTTTCGGTCATCGGCGGTGCCGTCCTGGGGGCCCTGGTGGCAGCCCTCACCGGTGGGTCCGGAAAGGCCGTCATCGCCTGGACCCTCGCGACGGCGCTCGGAGCGGCTGGTGTCGTCTCCTTCTCGGCCGCCGAGCAAGGAGCCGAGCGCACCTGGCCGGTCAAGGTCGTCGAGGCCCTAGCTGGTTTGGCTGGTCTGGCCGTCCTGTTGGGAGTCATCTCGACGGCGTCGGGCTGGTACGCAGTACCGATGTCCAGTGACGCCAACCTCGTATCTGCCTGGGCGGTGGCCGGGGGCGGAGCGGTGCTCCTGGTCGTCTCCTACGTCATCGCCCGGATGCGTCTCAATCGGATCCGACGGGCTCGTCTCATGGCCGGCGGCTCTCTGGCATCGGGCATGCAGGGTGCTGCCTTCGCCCTTGACTTCGCCCTCATTCGCGACATCCTTCAGGAGCGCGAGGCCATCGAGCGTGGTCAGGTCCGACCCACCCGTGGACGTGGTGAGGGACTCAGCTCCCTGGTGTGGCGCGATGTGCAACGTCTCATGCGTTTCCCCAAGCCGTTGTTCACCCTCGTCGTGACGGCCGTGGTGCCCTACGCGGTGTCGGCCCTCGGTTTCGGGGCGTTGACGGTCCCGGTCTCGGCTCTGGTGCTCGTCGCGGCCCTGGTTCCCTTCTTCACCAGCCTGCGCGTGCTGACACGAAGCAAGGGTCTGGTGCGCTGCCTGCCCTTCACGACGAGTCAGGTCATCTCAGCTGCGTCAGTGGTGCCTGCGGTCGCTGCTGTCATCTGGGCGATCGCGGTCATCCCGGCCTTCCACGGTGTCGGTTCGACGACGTCGCGGCCATGGGATCAGGCCATCATGGACGGCTTGGTGACGGCTGCTGCCGGTCTGGCGGGTGCCATCCGCTGGGTGAGTGCGAAGCCGGCTGACTACTCCTCGCCGATGGTTGCCACCCAGGCCGGTGCCATGCCACCGGGGCTGATGTTCAACCTCATCCGTGGTTTCGACATGGTTGCCCTCATCACCATTCCGGTGGTGCTCGGATGGTCGCCGTGGGTGTCGGTGTTCATTGCCGTCGTCGTGTTCGGATTCCTCCGCATGGGAGGTATGAACCAGCAGGATCTGGCGGAGATGCGTGAGGAATCGCAGCGTCAGCTGGCCGAGGCTCGCGAGGAGGCCCGTGGTGACAAGGTCGAGAAGAAGGTCATCGAGCGCAAGCGTCGTTGAGAACCATGGAGACGCCCTACCACCCTCAGGATTCCGTGGGGCTGTCCGCCCCGATGGGGAAGATGTCTCGCAGGATGTTGAGGCGGTGCTCGGCCTCGGATGACAGGATCTCGGTGTCGTCGTCATGCCCGATGGGGTGCCCGGAGAAGATGTGGACCAAGGACGGGTCGGTGCCGTCGATCTGACCGCCCCGACAATCGGTCACCCATTGGCCATTACCCAAGGAGTCGACCCATCCGGTCGGTCCGGAGACACGGCCACGATCGACGTGCTCGACCTCGGCGAGGACGCACTTCGCGCGGTGCGGCGGCAGGCCAGTGACGAATGCCGGTGGGCACAGGGCATCGACGAGGGCCAGGCAGGATCCCTGACCGGGGGAGTGGACGCCGGTGACGTCGGTGACGAGGTAGTTGGACGCCTCGGTGAACACCGCTCCCGGACAGTCGGGGATGTGGAGGGTGTCACAGAACTGTTCCAGGCGCTCGCAGGTGCGCGTGACGATCTCGGCGTGGTGAGCGGCCAGCGGTCCCTCGTTCTGCAGGGCGGAGAGAAGGGCCTCGTGATTCTTGTCGGTGGCAGGGGAGTGGGTCAGCACCCGGGAACTCACCAGGGACTTGCTGAAGCCGACGGTGAGCTTCGAGGTGGAGCCGACTGATCCCTCGACGAGGTAGGTGTACGAGTTGGGGAACTGACGGCGGAGGGTCTCGACGATCCATCGAGGATCAATGGGTGAGGCCGCGTGGGCCTCGACGTCACGCATGAGAACGATTTGCTCGAGGTCGTCAGGGCCCATGATGTCCTGGACCTGCCGGGCGATGCGACGCCAGCTCTCCGCGGTGACGACGCCGTCTGGCATCGTCATGGTGCCGGGGGAGTGCGGCACGGTTTGCTGACGAGGTGGATCATCGTTAACCGATCCCCAGGACAGTTGGGTCAACCAGGAGTAGTCAGGCCAACGGCCGATGATTGTTTTGGGCAGGATCATGACCGAGCGTGATGACGAGCGGTCGGGATCGAAGGCGAAGGATCCGAAGGCGACGGGGCCGGTCGCCTCGGCTCCTGGCATCTCAGTCTCGTGCTCGAGATCGTCACAGAGAGCCTCCCACCAGACGTCGGCGGCAGTGGGGGAGTCGGTCTCGAACCGGGTGATCTCTCCCAGGCCGACCATGCCGTAATTGCGGTGCAGGAAACACACCGAGTCGTTGGGCGTCATGTAGTTCTCGAGTGGGCCGGGGTCCGGAATCGAGACGGTGCGGGCGCGTAGACGCGTGGAACCTGGATTGAGGATCACCTTCGCAGGATAACCGAGCGCGTGCTGTGTGGTAGGCGCTGTCCACGGCGGGTCGGGGGTGTTTACTGTTTGCGGCATGGAGAAGGGTGTGGGATTCGGGCCCCGGCCGGAGTTTCCCACGAGTCACACCGTCTAGACTCGCCGGTGCACATCGCCGGGATCCCGGCACGATATCCATGGTTTTCATAGGAGGGGCCCACGTGACGAGCCAGATCGAGTCCGACGTCGTCGTCGTCGGTGCTGGGCCTGGTGGCTCGGCCACAGCTGCGCACCTTGCCCGTAGAGGACTGCACGTCACCCTGTTGGAGAAGGCGACCTTCCCACGCGACAAGGTCTGCGGTGACGGCCTCACCCCTCGTGCCGTCAAGCAGCTCATCCGGTTGGGGATCGATGTCTCCGAGGAGGCCGGCTGGAAGCACACCGAGGGGCTGCGGATTCATGGTGGACGCATCGCCTCCTTCGTCCTTCCCTGGCCCGAGCTCGCCGATTACCCGAACTTCGGCATGGTCTGCCGTCGCACCGTTCTCGACGAGCGGCTGGCCCGCCACGCCGAGTCCCAGGGCGTCACCCTCGTCGAAGGAGCCAATGTCACCGAGCCGATCCTTGCCCCCAATGACCGTATCCGCGGCGTCCGGACTGCCGACGGCAGGGTGTACTCGGCACCCGTCGTCGTCGCAGCTGACGGCAATTCTTCCCGCCTCGGCCTGGCCATGGGACTTCACAAGCGCGATGACCGCCCGATGGGTGTGGCGGTGCGCGCCTACTACCGCTCCCCGCTGTCCGAGGCGCGCAACCTGGAGAGCTGGCTGGAGTTGTGGGACGGCGCTCCGCACGAATCAGACTTGCTGCCTGGATATGGCTGGGCATTTCCCGAGGGTGACGGAACGGTCAACATCGGTCTGGGAATGCTCAATTCTTCTGATGCTTTCGGCCACACCGACTACCGCTCCCTCATGAAGCGCTGGCTGTCCCACATGCCAGCCGAGTGGACCCTCGACGAGGAGCACCGTGAGGGGCCGATCCGGGGCGCCGCGCTGCCGATGGCCTTCAATCGTCAGCCGCACTATCTCAATGGTCTGTTGCTGGTGGGTGACGCAGGCGGCATGGTCAATCCCTTCAACGGGGAGGGCATCGACTACGCCATGGAGGCTGGAGAAATGGCCGCTGACGCCATTGCCGAGGCTCATTACCGGGGTCACGGCACGCCGGCCGCCGAGAAGGCGCTGCAAGGGTATCCGCGCGCCCTGCAGGAGCACTTCGGCGGCTACTACCGACTCGGGACGATCTTCGTCCGGCTCATCGGTGACCCGCGGGTCATGAAGATCTGCACGACCTATGGCCTTCCGCGTCGTCGAATCATGAAGTTCGTCAACAAATTGTTGGCGAATCTCACAGATTCCAAGGGCGGAGACCTTGATGACCGTATCATTAACGTTCTGACGAGGATTGCCCCGTCAGTGTGAGCTCAGTGGCCGCTGGTGTCCGTCTGGCGACGCATTATCAGAATTTAGGTTACCCAAAGTACCCGACCGCCAGATGGGCGTCGTAAGGTCTGAGCCAACGGTGCTGACCAAAGGTGGTGAGATGAACGGATACGCCCCCCTGGTGGGGATGATCATCCTGGGTGCGGTCTTCGTACTCGCGACGATCGCAGTCAACGTCCTTCTTGCGGTGAAGCGACCCAACCGCGCCAAGCACGAAATCTACGAGTGCGGCATCGAGCCGACGCCACAACCAGCTGGTGGCGGAAAGTTCCCCGTCAAGTTCTTCGTCGTCGCAATGCTCTACATCGTCTTCGACATCGACATCATGTTCCTCTACCCGTGGGCCGTCGATTTCAACCATCTCGGCGTCTTCGCCCTGGTCGAGATGGTGCTGTTCGTCGCGATGGTGTTCATCCCTTACCTCTACATTCGCCGCCGTGGCGGCCTGGACTGGACCTGATCTCCCGTCGCGGCTCGCAGGCCGCGCCCAATCAACGTTCGAGCGGCCCGCTGCCGCGTCAGTCAACGTCTGAAAGGAAGGACGCACGAGATGGCTGAGTACGACGCCGATGTCCCAGCTGGAATCGTGATGACCTCGATGGAGGCCATCGTCGGATGGCTGCGCAAGACCTCCTTCTGGCCCCTGACGATGGGCCTGGCCTGCTGCGCCATCGAGATGATCTCCTATGGCGGTCCGCGTGCCGACGCCGCCCGCTGGGGCCACGAGGTGTTTCGTGCCTCTCCCCGTCAGGCTGATCTCATGATCGTCTCGGGTCGCGTGAGCCAGAAGATGGCTCCGGTGGTTCGTCAGCTCTACGACCAGATGCCCGAGCCCAAGTGGGTCATCTCGATGGGCGCTTGCGCCTCTTCTGGTGGCATCTTCAACAACTACGCCGTCGTTCAGGGCTGTGACCACATCGTCCCGGTTGACGTCTACCTGCCAGGCTGCCCGCCCAGCCCGGACATGCTCATTGATGCCGTGTTCAAGATCCGTGAGCAGATCCAGCACTGGCCGCTGATGGGTCACATGTCCGAGGTCGAAGCGACCAAGGAGAAGCGGGCCCTCGAGGCCCCGACCACCCTCGAGCAGAAGGGGCTCATGCGATGAGTGATAAGCCGACTCCGCGCGGTGCCGCCGGCGGCTCGGACTCCGGGGACCGTATTCCCGACGGCCGCAACTTCCTCGATGCCAGCAATCCCGACCAGGCCCACACCCCGGCCAAGGGCACTCAGTGGACCCAGGAGGATCGTCGCATCGACACCCGTAAGGGCATGTGGGGGGCAACCTCCGGGCCGGGTGACACCTCCGGTTATGGCGGTATCGTCCGCACCGTCGAGATGCCCGGTAGTTCCGAGCGTCCCTATGGTGGCTGGTTCGACGAGGTCGCTGATCGGATGGAGGAGCTGGTTCCGGACTTCTCGGACGGCCTGACCCTCGTCGATCGCGGCGAGATTACCTTCTTCGTCCGTCCTGAGAAGCTGCTGGAGCTCGTCAAGGTGCTGCGTGACGACGCGGCCCTGCGCTTCGAGAGCTGTTCCTGTCTGACCTGTGTGCACTACCCGCACATGGAGGGTCGTGAGATGCACGTCGTCTACGGCCTGCTGTCGATGACCCACAACCGTCGCATCCGTCTCGAGGTCGCACTGGCTGATCCCGGCCAGAAGGACGTGGCACGAACCGGTCACAGCGACGTCGACTCCCTGCCCCACGTTCCCAGCATCGTCTCGATCTACCCGCACGTGGACTTCCAGGAACGCGAGGCCTGGGACATGTTCGGAGTCATCTTCGACGGCCACCCGGCCCTCACCCGCATCCTCATGCCCGACGACTGGGTCGGCCACCCGCAGCGCAAGGACTACCCGCTCGGCGGCATCCCGATCGAGTACAAGGGTGCTGTCGTGCCACCGCCGGACCAGCGCAGGAGCTACAACTGATGAGCGAGAACCACGAGTACTTGTCCCAGGGCGGCGACTGGGTCCAGATCGTCGACGAGGCTGCCGAGAGGGGCGACGAGACCGTCGTCGTGAACTTCGGACCGTCCCACCCGTCCACCCACGGCGTTATGAGGCTCATCATCGAGCTCGATGGTGAGTCGGTGACCGACCTTCGCGTCGGTATCGGATTCCTCCACACCGGTATCGAGAAGAACATGGAGTTCCGCACCTGGACCCAGGGTGTGGCCTTCATGACGCGATGCAACTACGTCGCGAACTTCTTCAATGAGCTGGCGTACTGCCTGGCCGTCGAGAAGCTGCTGGGTGTCACCGACGACATCCCGGAGCGGGCCAAGGTCCTCCGCGTCATGATCACCGAGCTCAACCGTATCTCCTCCCACCTCATCGCGGTGGGCACCGGCGGCCTGGAGCTCGGCGCCTCCTCGGTGGCCGAGGTCGGCCTGAGGGAGCGCGAGATCATCCTGGAGTTCAACCAGGCCGTCACCGGTCTGCGCATGAACAACGCCTGGATTCGTCCTGGTGGCGTCGCCAGTGACCTGCCGGAGACCGGGCTGGACCAGCTGCGTGACCTCATCAAGCGCATGGAAAAGTACCTTCCGGAGATCGGCCTGTTCTGCAACGAGAACCCAATCTTCAAGGCTCGTACCACGGGCATCGGTTATGCCGACCTGTCCACCTGCATGGCCCTCGGCGTGACGGGGCCGGCCCTGCGAGCCACCGGCCTGCCGTGGGATCTGCGCAAGACCCAGCCCTACTGTGACTACGACACTTACGACTTTGACGTCGCTACGTGGGACACCTGCGACTGCTACGGCCGCTTCCGTATTCGTCTCGAGGAGATGGACCAGTCGGTGCGCATCCTCAAGCAGTGCCTCAAGCGTCTTGAGGATACCCAGGGCGACCGTCACATGGTGGAGGACCCGCACATCGCGTGGCCGGCAGAGCTGGCCCTGGGCCCCGACGGTCAGGGCAACTCCAACGAGCACATTCGCCACATCATGGGCGAGTCGATGGAGGCCCTCATCCACCACTTCAAGATCGTCACCGAGGGATTTCGGGTGCCTGCCGGTCAGGTTTACCAGGCCATCGAGGGTGCCGGCGGTGAGCTCGGCTGCCACCTCGTCTCGGACGGCGGGGTGCGGCCGTACCGCTCCCACCTGCGCGACCCCGGATTCATCAACGTGCAGTCCCTGCCCGCCATGTGTGAGGGCGGAATGCTTTCCGACGTGGTGCCGTCCCTGGCATCCCTGGACCCCGTCATGGGAGGAGTCGACCGATGAGCGATCGCGAACCCGTCAACCTGGGATATCCCTACGTCGAGTCCTTCCACTCGGACTTCTCGGGGACCGGCGGAGTCGACCAGTCCGACCGTTCCACCAACATCGACGAGCACACCATCGAGGAAATGCGCCAGATTGCCTCGCGGTACCCCGATCCCCGCTCGGCCCTGCTGCCGATCCTGCACCTGGTGCAGTCGGTGGATGGACGCGTCTCCCCGGTCGGCATCGAGACCGCAGCTGAGGTGCTGGGCATCACCACCGCCCAGGTCTCCGGGGTGGCGACTTTCTACACCATGTACAAGAAGCATCCAGCCGGACAGCACCACATCGGTGTCTGCACCACCGCGCTGTGCGCCGTCATGGGCGGCGAGGAGGTGCTCGCCCGGGTCGAGAAGAAGCTCGGCATCAAGGAGGGAGAGACGACCCCTGACGGCAAGTTCTCCCTCGAGCGTGTGGAGTGCAACGCCGCCTGCGACTTCGCCCCGATCATGATGGTCAACTGGGAGTACATGGACAACATGACCCCGATCCGCGCCGAGGAGATCCTCGACGCGCTGGCCCGCGACGAGGAGGTTCACTCCACCCGTGGTGCGAGGATCACCAGTTGGCGTGAGGCCGAGCGAGTGCTCGCCGGCTTCCCCGACGGTCGGGCCGACGAGGGCCCCAGCGCTGGTGAGGCGTCCCTGCAGGGTGTGCGACTGGCCAAGCAGAACGGCTGGCAGGCTCCGGACCCGAACGATCTGCCCGTTCCTGCTGAGCCCGTGGAGGAGGAGAAGAAGTGACCGATCCACTGACCCCGGTCCTGTCGGCCAACTGGGATGACGAGCGCAGCTGGAAGCTGCTCAACTATGAGCGTCAGGGAGGCTACGCCGGACTTCGCAAGGCCTTGACGATGCAGCCTGACGAAGTCGTCTCGCTGGTCAAGGACGCCAATTTGCGTGGCCGTGGTGGCGCCGGATTCCCCACCGGCATGAAGTGGTCCTTCGTGCCCAAGGACAACCCGAACCCGACTTACCTGGTCGTCAACGGTGACGAGTCCGAGCCGGGCACCTGCAAGGACATGCCGCTCATGATGGCCTCCCCGCACACCCTCGTCGAGGGAGTCATCATCGCCGCCTACGCCATCAAGGCGAAGGTGGCCTTCATCTACATCCGTGGCGAGGTGCTGCACGTCATCCGACGCGTTCAGCAGGCGGTGCGTGAGGCCTACTCGGCCGGATACATCGGCAAGAACATCCTTGGTTCCGGTTATGACCTCGACGTCGTCGTCCATGCCGGTGCCGGAGCCTACATCTGTGGCGAGGAGACGGCCCTGCTGGACTCCTTGGAGGGACGCCGTGGTCAGCCCCGTCTGCGTCCGCCGTTCCCCGCTGTCGCCGGTCTGTACGCCAGCCCGACGGTCATCAACAACGTCGAGTCCATCTCGACGGTGCCGTCGGTCCTGCGCAACGGCAAGGAATGGTTCAAGTCAATGGGCACCGAGAAGTCCGACGGTTTCACCATTTACTCGCTGTCGGGACACCTGGCCCATCCCGGCCAGTACGAGGCCCCCATGGGGATCACCCTGCGTCAGCTGCTCGAGATCTCCGGCGGCATGCGCGAGGGTCACGAGCTGAAGTTCTTCACCCCCGGTGGCTCCTCGACCCCGCTCCTCACTCCCGACGACCTCGACACCCCGCTCGACTACGAGGGGATGATGGGGGCCAAGTCGATGCTGGGCACCAAGGCCCTGCAGTGTTTCGACGAGACGACCTCGGTGGTTCGTGTCACGCTGCGGTGGCTGGAGTTCTACAAGCACGAGTCCTGCGGCAAGTGCACCCCGTGCCGTGAGGGAACCTGGTGGGTCGTCCAGATGCTGCGTCGCATCGAGGCCGGTGAGGGCCAGGAGGGTGACGTCGACAAGCTGATGGACATCGCCGACAACATCGGCGGTCGTTCCTTCTGCGCCTTGGCCGACGGTGCCGTGGGCTGTCTGCGAGGAGCCATCGGCCACTTCCGCGAGGAGTTCGAGGCCGGCTGCCGTGGCATCCCCGCCTGGCAGTACCTGCCCTACGAGCGCAGCTCGATCTTCACCGACGCCGATCGCCGAGTCCTGGAGGGGGCCGGAGCATGAGCGAGAACAAGCCCGTCGAACTCGTCACCTGCACCATCGACGGTCAGCAGGTGAGGGTCCCCAAGGGAACCCTCATCATCCGCGCAGCCGAGTCCATCGGCACTGCCATCCCCAGGTTCTGCGATCATCCGCTGCTCGACCCTGCGGGTGCCTGCCGCGAGTGCCTCGTCGAGATTCCCGACGCCGGAAATGGTCGTGGTTTCCCCAAGCCGCAGCCGTCGTGCACCATGCCGGTGGCCGAGGGAATGATCGTCAAGACCCAGGTCAGCTCCGAGATGGCCCGCAAGGCCCAGGAGGGGATGCTGGAGTTCCTCCTCATCAATCACCCGCTGGACTGCCCCATCTGTGACAAGGGCGGCGAGTGTCCGCTGCAGAACCAGGCCATGGCCAACGGACGTGGTGAGTCCCGTTATGGCGGAATCAAGCGCACCTACCCCAAGCCGATCAACATCTCGGCCCAGGTGCTGCTGGACCGCGAGCGGTGCGTGTTGTGCCAGCGCTGCACCCGGTTCGCCGACCAGATCGCAGGAGATCCCTTCATCAACCTGCAGGAGCGCGGGGCCGTCTCCCAGATCGGGGCCTACGAGGGCGACGACTTCAACTCCTACTTCTCGGGCAACGTCATCCAGATCTGCCCGGTGGGAGCCCTCACCAGCGCCGAGTACCGCTTCCGTTCCCGCCCCTTCGACCTCGTCTCGACGGTGACGACCTGTGAGCACTGCGCCGCCGGTTGCCAGCTGCGCACCGACCACCGTCACTACGAGGTCAAGCGTCGCAATGCCGGAAACCTGCCCGAGGTCAACGAGGAGTGGAACTGTGACAAGGGCCGCTTCGCCTTCCGCTATGGCCGTGACGACGACCGAGTGACGACCCCGCTGGTTCGACACGACGGAGTCCTGGAGAAGGTGTCCTGGGCCGAGGCCTTGCAGACGGCAGCTGCCGGACTCGAGAAGGCCGGCACCAGCGTCGGCGTCCTCACCGGCGGGCGTCTCCCGGTGGAGACCTGCCTGTCCTGGTCGCGGTTCGCGCGTGTCGTGCTCGGTACTAACAACGTTGACTTCCGTTCTCGTCCGCACTCCGCCGAGGAGGCCTCCTTCCTGGCCGCCACGGTCGCCGGACGCAGCCTCGCGGAGTCGGTGACCTATGCCGACCTCGAGAAGGCGTCGCGGGTCGTCCTGGTGAATCTTGAGCCTGAGGACGAGTGCCCGATGATCTTCTTGCGACTGCGCAAGGCGTGGCGTCGCAAGAAGGTCGCCATCACCGTGGTAGGAACCCACTTGTCCAATGGCTCGGCGAAGATGGGGGCCGAGTTGGCCCGCTGCTTGCCCGGTCAGGAGCCCCAGGTCGTGGAGCAGCTGGTCTCAGACGGCACGATCAGCGAGGGAACCATCGTGCTGGTGGGGGAGAGGGCCGCCACCCGGCCCGGAACCCTCTCTGCCATCGCCTCCCTCGACTCGAAGGTCCGGGTCGCCTGGGTGCCTCGTCGTGCCGGTGAGATCGGCGCGATCGAGGCCGGCCTGCTGCCGCAGCTGCTTCCCGGTGGACGTCTCGTCGACGACGCCGATGCTCGCGTGGACATCGCGGTCGCGTGGGGAGTCGACAACCTGCCGACCAAGCCCGGCCTCGACACCGCCGGCATGCTGGCCGCTGCCCGCGGCGGCAATCTCTCGGCCCTCGTCGTCTCGGGGGTGGAACTGGCTGACATGCCCGATCCGGCAGGAGCCCGCGAGGCCGTTGAGAACTGTGGTTTCGTGGTCTCCCTGGAGCAGCGGTTCTCCGAGGTGGCCGAGAGGGCCGACGTGGTCCTTCCGGTCTGCTTGTTGGAGGAAACCTCGGGAACCTTCCTCGACTGGGAGCATCGCCCCGGCCGGGTGCGCGTGGTCAACAAGCAGGCTGCCACCCCGATGAACGAGATCCGCGTCCTCGACGCCCTGAGCTCGCAGCTGGGATCGGTCTCCGGACTCGCCACCGTCGCCCAGGCCCACAAGGCCTGGCGAGATCTCGGTCAGTGGCAGGGCGGGCATCCGAAGATGGAGTCGACCTCCCCGGTCGTGCCGCAGGCCCCCATGGTCGAGCCGGGATCCGTCGGTCGCGTACTGGAGACATGGCGTCAGCTGCTGGAGGGATCGGCTAGCCTCACGGGCGCCGATGCCCTGGTGGCGACCGCACCGGCTCCCGTCGTCGTCGTCAACCCGCTGACGGCGGATCAGCTCGGCGTGACAGACGGGCAGCTCATCGACGTCGCCGGGCCCATCAGCCTGCGACTCCCGGTCAAGATCGACGCGACGATGTCGGCCGAGGCGGTGTGGATCCCGTCGCTGCGTGGCGACTCGACCTTCCCGCAGAGCCGTACCACCGTCCCCGACGCTCCCGGAACCTTCGTCTCGCTGAGTGCCGTTGAAACCGAAACTTCCCGAGAGGCAGGTGTGGCATGAGTCCCCTCGAGGCCACCATCGACCCGGTGTGGCTCATCATCGTCAAGGTCGTCATCCTCTTCGTGATCCTGCTGGCCTGGACCATCTTCAACGTGTGGTTCGAGCGCCGGGTGCTGGCCAAGATGCAGAACCGCATCGGCCCGATCATGAACTCGGCGTGGGCTGGTGGTGTGTTCCAGGCCGTCGGTGACGGTTTGAAGCTCATCTTCAAGGAGATGCTCACCCCGAAGGGTGCCGACAAGATCGTCTTCAATCTGGCGCCGGTGATCGCGGGCATCGCCTGCTTTGCGTCCTGGTCCGTCATCCCGCTCGGTGGTGAGGTGTCGATGTTCGGTCACACCACCAGGCTGCAGATCACCGACGTGCCGGTCGCCGTGCTCTTCATCCTTGCGGTGGCGTCCATCGGCATCTACGGTGTGGTGCTGGCCGGTTGGTCGTCGGCAGGTACCTATTCCTTGCTCGGTTCGTTGCGCTCCAGTGCCCAGATGATCTCCTACGAGGTCGCCATGGGCCTGTCCCTGGTGACGGTGTTCATCTTCTCGGGGTCCATGTCGACCTCCGGGATCGTCGAGTCCCAGGCCAGTCACCTGGTCATCGGCGGATTCGACACCCACATCGCCGGGCACTACTGGCTCCTGCTCATCCCGAGCTTCATCATCTACGTCATCACGATGTTCGGTGAGTCCAACCGTCTGCCCTTCGACCTACCGGAGTGTGAGTCGGAGCTCGTCAGCGGTTACATCACCGAGTATTCAGGTTTCCCCTATGGCATGTACTTCCTGGCGGAGTACATCAACATGGCGACCCTGTCGGCGGTCTGTACCACGTTGTTCTTGGGCGGCTACCGCGCTCCGTGGCCGCTGAATTACTTCGGCGTCATCGATTCGGGCTGGTGGGGTCTGTTGTGGTTCTTCCTCAAGACCCAGCTCGTCATCTTCTTCTTCGTGTGGGTGCGTGCCGCGATCCCGAGGTTCCGTTATGACCACTTCATGGATCTGGGTTGGAAGGTCCTCATCCCGGTGTCGCTGGGGTGGGTCCTGCTGGTCGCTGCCTGGCGCACCGTCATCAATCAAGGATGGGGTCGAAACCCGGTCTTTTTGGTGGTCGTCGGCGTCATCCTCGTCGCTCTCATCGTGTGGGCGTTCATGGGTGGTAAGACCGATTCCACGGCCGATGAGGCTCCTGACGAACCCTTCGACGCTTTCGCCGGTGGTTATCCGGTACCGCCATTGCCACATCAGGTGCAGGCCCCATTGGCCGGGGCTGCAACGGCCACCACGGTGGCTCGACGAGACCACGACGAGAACGGAGGTCTGTGATGGGAGCCTGGTCCGGATTCGGGATCACCTTCGAGACGATGTTCCGCAAGTCCTTCACCCAGGGATACCCGGAGAAGGGCAAGGAAAAGCCGATGCCACCGCGCATGCATGGCCGTCACCAGCTCAACCGCTGGCCTGACGGGTTGGAAAAGTGTGTGGGTTGTGAGCTGTGTGCATGGGCGTGTCCGGCTGACGCCATCTACGTCGAGGGGGAAGATAACACTGACGAGGAGCGTTACTCGCCTGGTGAGCGTTACGGTCGCGTTTACGAGATCAACTATCTGCGCTGCATTTTGTGCGGAATGTGCATCGAGGCATGCCCAACTCGTGCCCTGACGATGACGAACGATTTCAAGATGGCCGACACCTCGCGTGCCAAGCACATTTGGACAAAGGACGAGTTGCTGGCTCCCCTCAAGGAGGGCATGGAGCAGCCACCACACCCGCGCCGTCTCGGTGATGGCGAAGATGACTACTTCAACGGTCTTCCTCCCTCTGGGCAGGACGACGTACGGACCGGTTCGGCCACCGGCTCCCATCAGGCCCAGCGCAACGACGAGGGGGCAGCCCGATGACTGCTTCCCTGCTCGCCGCTCCCCTGAGTGGGCTCGTCCCGATGGTGACGGCTTCCCAGTGGGCGTTCTGGTTGTTGGCCCCGATCATGGTGCTCGCAGCCCTGGTCATGGTCTTCGCCAAGAAGCCCGTCCACTCGGCCCTGTCCTTGGCCGTCGTCATGATCTGTCTGGCCGTTCAGTATGCCAGTCAGGAGGCGCCATTCCTCTTCGTGGTGCAGATCATCGTCTACACCGGTGCCATCCTGATGCTCTTCCTCTTCGTCGTCATGCTCGTCGGCGTCGACTCCACCGATTCCCTCAAGGAGACCCTCAAGGGACACAAGGTGGCGGCCATCATCGCCGCGCTGGCCTTCCTGGTGCTGCTCATCCTGGCCGTCGGCAACGCTGTGACGACCGGCGTGATCGGCACCGATCAGTCGATCGGCCTGCGAGAGGCCAATGCCGCCGGCGGTGACAACGTCAAGTCCATCGCAGAGCTGGTGTTCACCAAGTATGTGATCGTCTTCGAGGCCACCTCGGCCCTGCTCATCACCGCTGCCGTCGGCACCATGGTGCTGGCCCACGGCGAGGCCGACAAGAAGAAGTCCCAGCGTGAGCGGGTCACCGACCGCATGGCGGCCTACGCCGAGCACGGTGCTCACCCCGGCGTTCGTCCGAACTCCGGTGTGTACGCCCGCACCAACCAGATCGGTGCTCCGGCCCTGCTGCCTGACGGCACGGTCGCCCAGGATTCGATCTCGGGAACGTTGGCCACCCGCGGCGCCATCATCGACGCCGGCGAGTTGAAGGCTCCGACCCATCGGGCCTTCGCCTCGATCAGTGCCGCCCGCCACGAGGCGCAAGGAGAACTCGAATGAACCCGAATGACTACCTGGTGCTCTCGGCGATTCTCTTCGCCATCGGCATCCTGGGCTTCCTGACGAGGCGTAATGCCCTGGTGGCCTTCATGTCGGTGGAGCTGATGCTCAACGCCGCGAACCTCGCACTGGTGACCTTCTCCCACGTCCACGGTTCTCTCGACGGACAGGTCGGGGCGTTCTTCGTGATGATCGTGGCGGCTGCCGAGGTGGTCGTCGGTCTGGCGATCATCGTCACCATTTTCCGTTCCCGTCGCACCACTTCGGTGGACGACACCAACCTGCTGAAGTTCTGAGAGAGGTACCGTGACTGTCCTGGAAACCGGCCTGTTCAACGTGGCCTGGCTCATGATCGCGGTGCCGCTGGTCGTCTCCGCACTGCTGCTGGTGCTCGGACGCCGCAGCGACGCCTGGGGGCATCTGTTGGCCACCGTGGCCCCGATCGTCTCCTTCGTCATCGGGTTGGTCCTCTTCATCGACCTGGTGGGCCGCGATGCCGCGTCCCGTGCTGTCGAGGTGGGGGTCTACCAGTTCATCGACGTCGGATCATGGGATCTGAGGGTTGGCCTGTTGGTCGATCAGCTCTCCATCCTGTTCGTCCTTCTCATCACCTTCGTGGGCTCCCTGATCCACATCTACGCGATCGGATACATGGCCCACGACACCGATCGACGTCGTTTCTTCGCCTACCTCAACCTCTTCATCGCCGCGATGCTGACGCTGGTGCTGGCCGACAACTACCTCATCCTGTTCGTCGGCTGGGAAGGCGTCGGTCTGGCCTCCTACCTGCTTATCGGCTTCTGGTTCGGTCGTCCGGCCGCCGCTCGCGCAGGTAACAAGGCCTTCATCATGAATCGCATCGGCGACCTCGGTCTGACGATGGCGATCTTCACCATGCTCGCCCAGTTCGGCAGCGTGCGTTTCGCCGACGTCTCGGCCAAGGCCTCCGGGATGACGTCAACCTGGGCCACCCTGCTCGGCTTCATGCTGCTGCTGGCGGCCTGTGGCAAGTCGGCCCAGGTTCCGCTGCAGGCCTGGCTGCTCGACGCCATGGAGGGGCCGACCCCGGTCTCGGCCCTTATCCACGCCGCGACGATGGTCACCGCCGGCGTCTACCTCGTCGTGCGGTCCCACGCCATTTACGCCGAGACGGGAGCAGCCTCGCTGGCCGTCGCGATCGTCGGTACCGTCACCCTGCTGTTCGGCGCCTGGATCGGTTCGTCCAAGAAGGACGTCAAGAAGGTCCTCGCCGGATCGACGATGAGTCAGATCGGCTACATGATGCTGGCCGCGGGCCTCGGCCCGGCCGGTGCCGCCCTGGCGATCTTCCACCTCATCACCCACGGCTTCTTCAAGGCCAACATGTTCCTGGGAGCCGGCTCGGTGATGCACGGTACGGGCGACGACACCGACATGTACCACTTCGGGGCACTGTCGAAGGTCATGCCCGTCACCTTCTGGACCTTCGCCTGCGGTTACCTCGCCATCATCGGCATCCCCGGTACCTCGGGCTACTTCTCCAAGGACCACATCATCGAGGCCGCCTTCGACAAGGGCGCGGTCTTCGGTGTGCTGGCCCTCATCGGTGCCGGCATCACCGCCTACTACATGACCCGCCTCATGGTGCTGACCTTCCTGGGATCCAAGCGGTGGCGTGAGGACGTCCACCCGCACGAGTCCCCAGCCGTCATGACGATCCCGCTCATCGTGTTGGCCATCCTGTCGATCTTCGCAGGTGCCTTGATGAACAACTGGATCGGCGACTGGCTGGCCCCGGCCACCGGTGCTGAGGTCGAGCACGTCGGCATGTGGCACATGGGCATGATCGGCATCATTACCCTCGTCGTGGTGATCCTCGGCATCCTGGCCGGTTGGCTGCTCAACCGTCACGACGTGCCGAGCGAGGAACCCGCCACCCACGATCCGCTGCTCATCGCTGGTCGTCACGATCTCTACGGCGACGATGTCAACGACGTCGTCGTCGTGAAGCCGGGGCGCTGGCTGGCCGGTGGGGTCGAGGGCTTCGACCGTGCGGTCGTTGACGGGCTGGTCAACGGCGCAGGCTCGGTGACCACGGCCTGTTCCCAGATCGTCCGCAAGGTCCAGAACGGTTATGTACGTAGCTACGGCCTCATGATGGTCGTCGGCGTGCTGGTCGTCGGACTCGTCGTCGTCCTGGGCCGGATGGCCTGAGCGCAGGAGGAGCTGACATGTCTTTCCCGATCCTCACCGTGATCGCCCTGCTGCCGATCGTCGGCGGCATCATCACCATGATGATGCGCGGAGCCGCGGCCCGAACCACCGGCATGGTGTTTTCCCTGGTCACTCTGGTGCTGGGTGTCTACGCCTTCATCCGCGGAGTCAACGGCACTGATCTGTCGGAGACCCACCGCTGGATTCGCGCCATCGGCGCCTGGTATGCCCTGGGTGGCGACGGGCTGTCCCTGACGATGATCCTGCTGGTCGTCATCCTCGTCCCGGTGGTGCTGCTCGCCGAGTGGCACGTGGACGACGAAGGTAAGGCGCGTTGGTCAACCGGAGCTTTCTTCGGCCTGGCCCTCATGCTCGAGGGACTGGCGATCTACTGTTTCGCCGCCACCGACGTCCTGCTGTTCTACCTCATGTTCGAGGCCACCCTCATCCCGATGTACTTCCTCATCGCCGGATGGGGAGGTCCGCGACGAGGCCGTGCCGCCATGAAGTTCCTGCTGTACTCCCTGGCCGGTGGCCTGGTGATGCTGTTCGCCGTCATCGGCGTCGGTGTCCACGGTGGTTCCTTCCTGCTGAGCGACCTGGCCAAGGTGGACTTCTCCGGGGCCATCGGAAAGGAGCTGTTCGTCGGCTTCTTCATCGCCTTCGCGATCAAGGCCCCGATGGTTCCGGTGCACACCTGGCTGCCTGACACCGCCGAACAGGCGACCGCCGGAACGTCCGCCCTGCTCGTCGGTCTGCTCGACAAGATCGGCACCTTCGGAATGCTGAGGCTGTGCCTGGGCCTGTTCCCGGCCGCCTCCGACTGGGCCACCCCGTTCGTGCTCACCCTGGCGATCATCTCGGTGCTATGGGGTGCCATGATGGCCGCCACCTCGAGTGACCTCATGAGGTTCGTCTCCTACACCTCGGTGAGCCACTTCGGCTTCATGGTCATCGGCATCTTCGCCCTGACGACGACCTCGATCACCGGCTCGATCTTCTACATGTTCAACCATGGCTTCTCCACCGCGGCACTGTTCCTGGTGCTCGGATTCCTGGTACGTCGCGGCAGGACGGCGAAGGTCGACGCCTACGGTGGCGTCCAGAAGGTCGCCCCGGTGCTCGCCGGGACCTTCCTTTTCGCCGGGCTGGCCACCCTGTCGCTGCCGGGCACCGGAAATTTCATCAGTGAGTTCATGGCCTTGGCCGGTGCCTGGGCGCGTCACCCGATCTACGTCGCCGTCTCCACCATCGGCATGGTGCTGGCTGCCGTCTACGTCCTGGTGACCTACCGACGTACCATGACCGGTCCGGTGCAGGGAGTTTCCGAGAAGGTCAGCGACCTCAATGGTCGGGAGAAGCTGGTGCTCGCGCCGCTCATCATCCTGCTGCTGGTGTTCGGCTTCTTCCCACGGCCGATGTTGCACGCCATTGAACCGGCAGCCACCGCGACCATGACCCAGGTTCACGCCACCGATCCGGCACCCGTCGTCAAGGAGGGCCTCAAGTGAATCCCGTCCTGTTGATTCCCGCGCTCGGGTGTCTCGCGCCCCTTGACGTCGTGGCCCCGCACATCGAGTACGGACCGCTGATGCCGGTCTTCGCCCTGATGGCTGGCGCCTGCCTGGCAGTGTTGGTGGAGGCCTTCGTGCCCCGCTCAGGTCGCCGTCCGACCCAGATCATCCTGACGGTAGCCGCCCTCGCCGTGGCCATCGCCTCGACGCTGACCACGATCGCCAAGGGCACCCGGATCGTCGCCGGTCAGGGAACCCTGGCCCTCGACGGTCCGACCCTGGCCACCTGGATGGTCCTGCTCGTCACGAGCCTCGGTGCCGTGGTGCTCTTCGCCGAGCGAGTGGGTGGTACCCAGACGGCCTTCGTGGCGAGCGCCTCGTCGGCGCCTGGATCTCCGCTGGAGGCCAAGGCCGAGCAGGAGCATCGTGAGCACACCGAGGTCTACCCGCTGCTGATGTTCGCGGTGCTGGGCATGATGTGCTTCGCCGCCTCCGACGACCTTATCATGATGTTCGTCGCCCTGGAGATCTTTTCCCTGCCGCTGTACCTGCTGTCGGGGATGTCTCGTCGTCGTCGGCTCCTGTCCCAGGAAGCCGCACTGAAGTACTTCCTGCTGGGCGCACTGTCCTCGGCCCTGTTCCTCTACGGCATCGTCCTGCTGTACGGCTGCGCAGGCAGCTTCAAGCTGGGCGCCATCGCCGCGGTCGGCGTCACCCAGGTGGGCTCGTCAAGGCTCATCATCGCCGGCATGGTGCTGGTCGCCGTCGGACTGCTGTTCAAGGTCGGCGCTGTTCCGTTTGCCTCCTGGACTCCTGACGTCTACACCGGAGCCCCGACCCCGGTCAGCGGCTGGATGGCGGTGGCGACCAAGCTCGTCGCCCTCGTCGGTCTGATGCGTGTGCTCTACGTCGGTCTGGGCGCCATGAGATGGGACTGGCAGATCATCCTCGCAGTGGTCGCCGTGGCGTCCATGGCTGTCGGCGCGGTCGTCGGTCTGGCCCAGACTGACATGAAGCGTCTGCTGGCCTACTCCGCGATCGCTCACGCTGGCTTCGTGCTGGTGGGCGTCGTCGGTGCCTGGACGATCCAGACTGGGATGACTCCGGGGCATACCGGTTCGGTCTCCTCGGTGCTGGTCTACATGACGGCCTACGGTCTGTCCTCGATCGGTTTCTGGCTCCTCATCCTCATGGTGCGTCGTGCCGGTGGTGAGTCGACGGAGATCGACTCGTGGGCTGGTCTCGGTCGCAAACACCCGTGGTTCGGTGTTCTCGTCGTCATCTTCGTGCTGAGCTTCGCCGGCATCCCGCTGACGGCCGGCTTCACTGGCAAGCTGGTGGTCTTCCTGGCCGGATGGCGTGGCGGATATGCCTGGCTGGTGCTCCTCGGAGTGCTCTTCTCCCTCGTAGCGGCGGCCTTCTACCTGCGCATCATCGTCGTGGTCTTCTTCCGCAACCCGAAGGATGAGGACGATCCCGTCGAGGTCGCAGAGCCGTCCATCGCCGGGTGGATCACGCTGATCATTTGCGCGGTCTTCACCATCGTCATGGGTGTTGCCCCGCAGCCGATCATTGACCTGTTCAACCAGGCGAGCACCTTCCTGCGCTGAGTTGTTCATGAGGCCGGGGTCGCTGTTCAGAAGGGTTGCGACCCCCGGCCTGGTCACACCTGTGGGCCATCCCAACCGCATCCCGGCAAGACGCGAGGCCCGTCTAACCAGTAATGTGGAACACGGTCGTGTCACGGAGAGACGACGGCCGGACGAGCACCGAGCACACGCCCGGTCGGAAGAGGAGAACTGTGTCGTACAGCGCCAGCAGCGAGTTCACCGATCTGGTGACCGCCAAACTTGCCCTCATCGAGGATGAGCTGGGTCACCAGGCCGGTGCCGACACGCCTTTCGTCACCGAGGCGGCCAACCACATCATTTCTGCCGGAGGCAAGCGGTTTCGCCCCCTGCTAGTGGTGCTGTGCTCCCAATTCGCTGACGAGGTTGACGACACTGATTTAGTGCGTGCCGCCGTCGTCATGGAGTTAACTCATGTCGCCTCGCTGTACCACGACGATGTCATGGACGAGGCATCCAAGCGGCGCGGTGCACCTTCTGCGAACCTGCGTTGGGGAAACTCGGTGGCCATTATGGTCGGCGACTACCTCTTCTCTCGCGCCTCCCTGGCAGTGGCCGAACTGGGCGTCGACTTCGTCCGCCTGCAGGCCCGGACCTTCTCCCGTCTGGTGCAGGGTCAGATCGCTGAGACCCGTGGACCCTCCGAGGACGAGGACCCGCTGGCCCATTACCTCCAGGTCGTGGCCGACAAGACTGGCTCCCTCATCGCTGCCTCCGCGGTATTCGGTGGCATGGTCTCCCATGCCTCACCGGAGATCGTCGCCGCCCTGGAACGGTTCGGCGAGGACATTGGCGAGGTCTTCCAGCTCGCTGACGACCTCATCGACATCACCTCAACGGCGACCGGCAAGACGCCGGGCACCGATTTGCGCGAGAAGGTTCCGACCCTGCCGACCCTCATGCTGCGTGCTTCCGAGGACCCGGCTGACGATGAGCTGAAGAAGATGCTCGACGCCGACCTGTCCGACGACGCGGTGCTGGCCGACGTGCTCGAGAAGCTGCGCGCCAACCACGTCGTCGAGGAGGCTCGTGCCGAGATCCAGCGTCGCGCCGATCGCGCTCGTACCCACCTGGCCCCGCTTCCTGACGGGGATGCCAAGATAGCCCTGATGGCCCTGTGCGATGAGGTCGTCTCCCGATCGTCCTGACAGAGTCAGGTCCGAATCCATCAACTTCAGGAGGCATCGTGTCTCGCCACCTCGACCTCATCGGCATCGGCCCCGGCAACCCGGACTGGTTGACTCTGGCCGCCGTTGACGCCATCCAGCACCTCGACGTCCTCTTCGTCGTCCTCAAGGAACATGATGTCGACGACCTCGTCGAGTTCCGACGTCAGGTATTGCGCCGTCACCGTCCGCAGGCCGACACCGACGGCCTGCGGATCGTCGAGCTGCAGGACCCGCCGCGCCCTTGGAAGACCGCCGAGAATTACAAGGAAGCTGTCGCCCTGTGGCGTCGCCAGCGACTCGACCAGTGGACCCATGCCGTTGCCGACAACCTTGCTGACGGTCAGCGGGGTGGATTCCTGGTGTGGGGAGACCCGGGCCTGTTCGAGTCGACCCTGGCCATCGTCAAGAAGCTCATCGCAGCGGTTGACGCCGACGGGGGAGTACCCGTCGAACTCAACGTCATTCCCGGGATCTCCAGCTCCCTGTCCCTGGCCTCGCGTCATCAGATCCCGCTTAACCGTCAGGGGCGCCCACTGCAGATCTCCCCTGCCCGCCTGCTGGCCGACGGGATGCCCGAGGGGGTTGACGACGTCGTCGTCATGCTGGACGGTCGCCAGACCTTCAGCTTCATCGACCCGACCGGTATCGACATCTACTGGGCGGCATACATCGGTACCCCTGACGAGATCCTCATCAGTGGTGACCTGGCCGAGGTCCGAGACGAGATCCTCGCGACTCGCGCCGACGCCGAGAAGCGTCTGGGGTGGGTCTTCGACACCTACCTGTTGCGTCGTCGCTGAGGGGCGTTCCCCGGCCCGGTCGACATGGGACTTATTCCGATCTGAACCTGCCTCCCCGACGCGCCACATCCGTGGTGTGTGCGGCAGGATGGGTACATGGATAGTGCATTGCGTCCCCGTCGATCCGTTTTGTTTATGCCTGGCGCTAACGCCCGGGCGCTGGAGAAGGCCCGCGGCATTGACTGCGACGGCATCATCATCGATCTGGAGGACGCCGTGGCCCCCGACCTCAAGGTCGAGGCCCGGGAGCGTGCCGCCGAGGTCGTCAGGGAACATCCCTACGGCCACCGGGAGGTCGCGATCCGCGTCAACGGGATGGACACTGAGTGGTACCGCGATGACATTGAGGCTGCTGTTGCAGCCGGTCCTGACGCCATTGCTGTCCCCAAGGTTGGCTCGGGTGAGCAAGTTCGCACCATCGTCGCTGATATGGAGGCTGCCGGTGCTGGTGAGGGCATGAAGCTGTGGGCCATGATTGAGACTCCGCGGGCTGTGCTCGACTGTTGCGAGATTGCCGGGGCCTCTGATCGTCTTGCCGTACTTATCATGGGCACCAATGATCTGACCAAGGAGTTGCGCGCCTCTCACGTCCCTGGCCGGGCTCCGGTGTCGACGGCTCTTCAGATGTGCATTCTGGCTGCTCGTGCGGCAGGTGTTGTCATCCTCGATGGGGTCTACAACGATGTTCGTGACCTCGAGGGGTTCACTGCCCAGTGTCGTGAGGCCCGGGTCATGGGTTTTGATGGCAAGACGCTTATCCATCCTGGCCAGGTGGCTCCGGCCAATGAGGTCTTCGCACCTGACGCTGAGCAGGTCGAGGAGGCGCGAGGCATCATCGACGCCTGGGAGAACGGTAACGGGTCCGGGGTCGTCACCTATCAGGGACGAATGATCGAGAACCTTCACGTCGAAACCGCTCGTCGCGCCCTCGCGATGGCCGAGGCGATTGCAGCACGCGGCCAGGAGTGAGCCCCAGACCTGGTGGCAGGTCAGCCCAACTCGCGATGCTTTCTCAACCCGAACAGAACGGTTCGACCGTCGGTGGACGGCGGTATGAGAAATAGGATGTGGGCAAGATACAACCACCCGATGAGCTGCACTGTGCCGGCGAGCGAGGAAGGGAACAGGCGCTGGGCTAACAGGATGGCGCATCCCGCAACAGCCGATCCCAAGGGGCCGGCAGCAGCGTTGAGCGATACAGCCAGGGGACTTGACGTGTTGCGAACGAGTAAGGAGATCCGCAGTAGCGTGATTTCCCAGCATGCCACAGCGTCGGGACTCGTCGCGCGCAGCGACAGTAAATGGCCGGACTCGTGAACGAAGAATGAGCCGAGGACACCGACGACGAGAATCGCCAGGAGCTTCGCGAAGAGTGATCCGTTGGCTCCATTGACTGCGCAGAATATCCAACCGAAGCCGAGGACAGCGCCAGGGGCGGATCCGGTGAGAACGAGGTGCCTAGCCAACGGCCACAGGCTCACGTCTCGGGGGTGCGCCACCTCATTGGATGAGCGACTCACGATAGGCCTTGAGCCGGAGATAGATGAATGAAACCAGGAGGGTGAACGCGAAGATCACGGCTGCGATGATGCCCAGCCGCGGCAAGGACGCCACACCCATCGTCGCGTCCACATTGCCTTGAGCGTTGGGGGCGGATTTGAAATAGACCGACCCGAATAGCCCGGTCCGATAAGCCGATTCTTCATGTACCGAAAACATGAGGACGAGGATTGTCCCGACGGCCAGCGCCAGCGTCCCGACGATGGTGATGAGGAGGCTTGTCAGGTAGACCTTGGGATTCTTCATCGGGCTGCCTTTCGGTGATCGGAGATGGTGAGGATGCTGTGGATGACGAGGAGAACGGCGCACACGAGTCCCAGGCCGATGGAAACCGCGGTGGGGAGATGAAGGATGCCGCTGAAGACAACGAGCACCATTCCAATGGTCAACACGATCGCGCAACCGAGCAAGATCGACAGGGGATTGTCGTCGCGAGCCGGGACGAGGATCCCGACCCCTGTAGCGACCAATGCTGAGCCGCACACGCCTGCGACGGCGATAGCTGTGGAGGGAGACGGTTGACCAGTGAACACGTCGATCAATACTGCGGCTACAAGTAGCGGACAGATGAAAGCAGCTTGAGCTGCCACCATTCGCAAGTAGAAGCGAGGTGCCGGTAGCCGGGGCTCGAGGGTGAGGAAAGTTGGAGCGAGGGTGGCGTACTGGAAGAATCCACCGATCGTCATGGGTTCCACCCCCCACACTGCTGAAGGACCGGCGACACGGGTCGCCAGGAGTACGACGAATCCCACCGAGAGCACGGTAGCTTGCAGGCTGTACCGGCTACGAAACAGAGCCCGAAACTGAGGCGCAGCGTTGCCCATGTGGTTGGTGAGGCCACTTAGGGGAAGCATCACGAAACGATGCCGCACCTCCAGCGGTGACGTCGGCAAGACCGTAACTGGCATGAGACTCAAGACGAGCAAAACGACGAGACAACCGATCACAGCTAGAGAGCCGTGGCGCAGGCCGATGTCGCGGAAGACGAGGGTCCAGACGGTGAATGGTTCTGGTGACGAGGTGATGTCAGCGAGCAGGGAGGGCATTGCCCGCCACACTGCGAAGACGACGAGGAAGAGGAGCACTGCGAGGATCGGTTGGCGGGCGGGGCGCAGCGGGGTGTGGGTGAGAGCCAGGTCGCAGGCGCGGTGTGACATTTCCAGGACCGTGTACGTGGCGATTGCCGGCATCACGATGCAGGTGATGAACCCCGGCACAGCTCCAATTCCGAAGTTCACCAGGGTCGAGATGCTGGTGGCGAACATTCCGATGATGACAATGAGCAGGGTGGTGACTCCGTCGAGGACCCCCACAGCGCGCTGTCGTTCCCGGTTTGTGATCGGAAGGTGGTGGGTGATCGCCATCATGGTGCCGGCATCAGCCATAAGCACCTTGACGATAAGGAAGCCGATTGCGGTCCACAGTACCGAGGACAGAGAATTGACAGTCAGGACGAGGTCTCGGGTAGTGGCCTCACCTCTCACCCCATGGGTGAGGACTACCGAGAGGATGGTCGCGGTGAGAAGGAAGAGCACGATGCAGGCTAAGGCGCCGAGACGGGCAGCACGTGACTTCAGGATGCCTTTTCCCACGACGACACGGACCAGGTAGGCCCCCATGAGGTGCACGAGGGTCATGGTCCGCGACAGATCCGTGCGGAGCCCGGATCGAGGCGCCGGTGCGACGGTGGGTCGATCCGTTGAAGCCTCGTCCGCCTGGGCCACCCTGGCGGTGTCAGTCGCGACCATCGCCGTCGCCTTCCAGCCCCATGTACCCGACGATGAGATCGCGGATGGTGGCATGTCGGGCGCGCAATTGGTCGACGGTGGAGAACTCGACGAGGTTTCCGTAGTCAAGCATGGCGACATGGGTAGCGCAGCGGTCCAACATGGCGAAATCGTGGCTGCAGATGATCTGGGTGCCACCTTGCCGGATGTGGTCGAGGAGGGCATCCTCGATCGTCATCTGGGCCTCGATGTCAATACCGTTGAGCGACTCGTCACTGATGATCACAGGTGAGTGCGCCAAAAGAGCCGCCGCGATCTGGGCCTTCTTGAGCATGCCGTGGGAGTAACTCTCCATGAGGTCGTTGTGACGGCCAGCCATCCCCAGACGTTCGAAAATATCAGCGGTCGCCTCACGTAGGTCTCGGTTCTTGAGGGGGGCTGGAGATCGCAGGGACAGACAGTACGAGATGAACTCCGCCCCGGTGAGGAACTGCGGTAAGTGATCGTTGTCGGCGCAGTAAGAGATTGCCCGGCACGCTTCTTGGGAACCGCAGGGGTGGCCGAGGATTCGGGTTGTCGCTGTCTTCGGGGGAGTGAGGATCCCCTGCAGAATCTTGCACAGCGTGGACTTTCCAGATCCATTCGGGCCGATCACCGCGAGGCAGGCCCCTTGGGGTACTGAGATATTGACGTTGTTGAGAACCGGGCGATCGGAGTATTGAAAATCTAGGTTCTCAATCTCGATGGCGGGCCCGTGGGAAGAGGATTGTTCCTCGGCCAACGATGCCCCCGTGGGGGCCGGCCCCCCTCGCGAGGAGGAGAGCCGGCCAACATCATGGGATGGACGCATCAGCGTACACACTCCATGGACACGGAGACGCCGGACTTCACCCACTTCCAGTGGCCGGTGAACTTGCCGTGCTGGTTGACGACGCACCAGACAGCCATACCGGCGAGAATCGTTGCTCCCAGACCGATGATCACAGCGATGAACACCAGCCACCAGGCATCGTGACGGATGAGAGCGGAATCGAACTTGTTCTTCAGGATCTCTGAGGTTGACTGTAAGGCAAGGGATTGTGATTCGAGCATGACGTGACTCTCTTTTCTGATGTCGAAAACGTCTCTTGATTCTCGCCGCGGCCGCAGCTAATCACAGGTTAACTCGTACCTGGGTCACAGGTTGAGTGCCTTTTTGGCGTATTTCTGTTAACTTCGCCACATTTAAACAATCCTGTTAGATCATTTTCAGGGCTCTTCAGGATTGAGGGTGTAGTTGTGGCTGGACTGTGTGAGAGTCTGCTGTAGTTGCCCTGTGGGGCTGGGGTGCGTGGAGGGAGGACCCTGCGCGAGGATCGGAGTGTCTAGATCTGTCCTCG